>Ga0209181_10000112_pt1 | contig 138736 bp, 137 predicted proteins | sample MAT05_FD_187208 | JGI IMG/M metagenome (GOLD analysis project Ga0209181, IMG submission 187208) | Freshwater microbial communities from Lake Fryxell liftoff mats and glacier meltwater in Antarctica - MAT-05 (SPAdes) (version 2) | ecosystem: Environmental > Aquatic > Freshwater > Ice > Liftoff...
AGAAACTCCATTGTAATCAGCAATTCGCTGCCAGCCGGAATAAATGTAGCGCGTTTTCGCAGTACCTGATGTGATTGCTTTTTGCGCTTGTCTGTGGAATGGATCGTAGACGAAAGCAAGGCTAGTGCCAGTTTTGCTAGACGTCAGGAGATGATTTTCTGTGTCATAGCCGTGAGTCCAAGTGCCGTCTCCAGTCAGACAGCCGTTTGCATTGTAGGAGTAAACAGCCGCGCCAACCTGCGGATACTCGTTGATATTATTAGCTGCCGTGTAGGCCTTGGTGCCAGCCGGACTTGGGTGCACCGAATAAGTAGAATCAGAGAAGTTCTGACTGGTCATCTGGTGCACTTTGTTGAAAGCATCGGTGAGCACCAAGCTTGAACCAACAAAGTTGTGTGTCAGCGTCGTCAGATCGTCATTAAGTTGGAAGCCGTAAGCAACAGAAGAACCAGAACTCAGAGCCAAGCTTGCACGCCTTGAGAGCTGGTCATATCCGTATGTTGCGGCCGCGGTGGCAGAACCATTGAGCTTAATCGTCGTCAGACGATTTAGCTGATCGTAGGCTCTGTCTACGAAATAGCCATCGGCATAGGTGATTTTAGTCACGTTGGCGTTTGCATCCAGAACAAAAGTAACGGTTTTCAGGTCGGGATAGATCTCTTTGAAGAAACGCCCCGCAGAATCATATTGCTGCTGGAAAGCTCCGGAAGAAGGATCACCAGAAATGACCGGTGTCGTTGCTGACAAGAGCCGGTTGGCCAAGTCGTAAAGGTAGGTTACCGTGGGCTCGCTTTGGGGGGCCTTTGTCGCAAGACGGTTAAGCACATCAAAAGTGCTGATGATGGTGTTGCCAGTACGAACTCGGTAAGTCAGAACGTTACCGTTGGCGTCATAGAGCTGGTTTTGCTCGAAAGTACTGTCCGGATAAGTTGTCTTGTCAGCCCGATCAAAACCGTCAAACGTGAAAATTGTTGTGAAATTTCGCGCGTCTTTGATGCTAGTCAGCTTTCCGTTAGCGGAATAGCCACGGGTTTCGCTGACAACGTTCGTCGGATCAGTAACCGTGCTCACTCGATTAATAACATCGTAAGCGTACTGGTAGAGCCGGTTTTCGGCGTCTACAACTTGTTGGAGACGGTCGGCTCCGTCATAATTCCAGGTCGTTAAATGCGATGCCGGGTCAAGAAGAGTTTTCTTCTTGTCTGACAGCGAGTAGGTCCAGGTATAGATTTGCCAGGGAGTAAGAACAATTCCGGTCTGTCTCTTCAAACTAAGAAGATTGCCTACAGAAACGTCACAACCACTGCTCTATTCGGACGGACACTCATAGACTCAAAAGAAAAAGTGATGGCAGTACGCCGCGAGATGGGCTACTAAAAACTATAAATAATAAGTCTATTTTGTAAGTCTCGAAAATCCGCCCCGGGCGGCTTTTCACGCATCATGCGACCAGGGCGCTTTAGAACACTTTAGGAATCGCGCAGGCTTTTGCCTGCTGACTGCCCGCCCGCCGCCCATTGTGATTAGCCGCCGCTGCCGGCGGAATTGTGCGCAGGCTTCCCGCCCGCTGAGGCTTCCCGCCCGCTGAGGCTGCCCACCCGCCACCCCAGGACGGACGCTACCGCATGTTCGTCTTACTGGTGCAAAAGGAATACTATGCCAACCGCCCAGAAGTTTTGCGCACATCGGCTCACATTCACAATGTTATGACTTTGATGCATCCTGAATCTGGAGCAGTGTCAGCCCCAAATTAACCCGCAGACAACGAGACCGGCTGGAATGGCGAAAAGAAGAGCAAATTGCAGACTGCCAAAAAGCACATTTGCGCCTTCGTTGGACTGATTTGCTTCGTGGAGATAGAAACTCAGTCCTACACCTAATTCGACAACTAAGAAAGCGGCTAAGGACGACCACAGCGGTAGTTTGTTCAGGCTTTGCTTGGCTGGATTTGACACGATTAGCTTACTCATACCGTCAAGTATAGATTGACAGGAATAGTTTTAAGATGCTGAAACTCGAAATCAATCGTGTGGAGTGTTTGCTTAAATGGGGCGGCTTTTCGGCTTGTCGGCGACTAGACGCCCGCCAGTTCGCGCTTATCCATAACTACGCAGCCAGCTCGCTCTTTTGGAGCCGGAGTCGTGCTGATATGAATGTCATAGCCAAGTTTTTGCATGTATTCAGTAACGCGCTCAATTGAGAACTCATCGAGCTTTCCCTTCAAAATTTTGGAGACTTTTGCTTGATCTGCACCGATGACGACAGCGACTTCTGTCTGATTCATGCCATCTTTTTTCATTGAATTTTTGATTGCTTCTTGTAGAGACATGAAAAGGTAAGACTTGAGTTTCAGCCCTGCTGCCTCTTCTTCGTTAAATCCAAGATCTGCAAATACGTTCTTGCTCATTGTTTCTTACTCTTTTTTCTATGTTCTGTGATTTCGCTCAGCCGCTTTTTTGCAAGCGTGATATCTCGGGTAGACGTAGTCTCACTAGTCTTCTTAGTGATAACGTGAAAAACGTAAATTGCCTCTTCGAACTTCGCCACGTAGATAAGTCGGTACTGACTTTTGTCATCATCTTGCAGTTTTATTTCTTTGACACCGGCTCCAATACTAGGCATTGGGCGGTAGTTGTTCGGGTCTAGTCCTTGTTGGACACGTCCTAACTGAAAGCCGCCTTCTTTTTTCATAGCCTGCGGCCAGTCATTTTTGATTTCATCTGTCAGTGATTGCGGCCACCAAATAACCTCCTTTTCTTCCGCTGGATCAATTTTGATGATTTCAGGCTTGTCTATATCCATCAAATAAGCATATGCCAAAACTGGCATAAAGTCAATGTCAAGCACTTGTAAGCCCTCGAAGGAAAGATGTTAAAGCTTGGCCTTGTATGCTCGATTTGGCCCGAGTGACACTGGCATCCATGCTCAAGAACCATATTGGTTTATTTCTATTTGGCTGTTTGCCCGGCAACAAAAACGGCACTTATCGTGTTCGCCGATTGGAGCTTTGTTTAGATGTCGGGCAAAACAGCTCTTGCAGAGAGTAAAGCTTTCACCGACAACGCGATTGTTTGTGTCTCTGCCACAAAGCGAGCAGTCCAAGCTGTTTCTAGTCACTGACGTTCCTTGCAGCTTCCTTGGGCGATAACCTGGAAATCATGCCAGGTATTTTACAGCGGCGCTTGATGATTCGCTTGCAACTAATTTGAAACGGCGATGATGAAACAAGACTTTGGCGCGCGCACGATAAATGTGACATCTAAGCGGTTAGCAGAAGCATGCCGCTCGAAGCTTTGATGAGTGAGAAAGTTGAGAAAGTCAGCTGCGTTCTAAGGAATTTTTTTGTTATTTAAAAACGCCTTTGAAAAAGCACACCTCTGTAGTTTTTGTTGATCGGTCAGATTTGTAATTTGGGTTTGCCGCCTTGATCTATTTTGCTACTCCGACTTCTTCATTTTTTCCTTGGTTCTTGGCCGTTAATGCATTTGCTCTAACTTGGGCGTGCCTTTCTTTTCTGCCGGGAGTGAAATTCCCCATAGCTTATGGTGACTCTGACGATTGCAGGGCCAGGTCCTTACAGCCACCGTGTATGGTTGCATTGGATGTGCCTGAATAATTGCTTTGGTATTCCCAGTTACACCTTTTAGAAGAGGCCCTGGACGAGCGAAGCCAAAACACTGAGCTAATCGGGGTTTACGGTATAGGGAGTGGAATCCGCGAAATAGCCACAGCCTTCCTCGAAAATCAATGCCCTTGCCCTGGCCATTGTTGTCGATATGGCTGTTCAAACGGTCTCTCAAGTCCGGAGCGAAAAATCAGCCTGTTAATGTGGCGGCTTTTTGCCTCGGGTTTTTTTCTGGCCGCGCAGATAAGAAGAGCACGCCTACGCTGCGCTCCGTCTGACGACCCCCATCCCCACCCCTCGGTGCCGCGTGACTTGAGTGTTACCTGGTGGTTTATTTTGTTATGACCAGTCGGTGATCGATCTGTTCAAGATTCAAAAAAAGAAAGCCCCGAGACAAGCTTGCCGCATGTTATCGGGGGTTTCAGAGCCTTTATTCTAGGATGCTAGAAGCAAATTGTCAGCGGCAACTGTCAGCTGGAAACTCACTAATCATCAGTCAAGTCTACTAATTATTTTCCTTGACAGAATCCTCCCTGAATGGGAGGATTGAGAAAGCGGCATGACAGGTGCGTGGTGGATATTCTCAACACGGGTCTTGTAGCCACTTTCGTCAGGAAACATCCTGAAGCGAAGTCAGCATTCAATGGTTGGCATCGAAGAATCAATCAGGCAGACTGGAAGAATCCAGCAGAAGTGACCGAAAGACTACGAAGCGCCGACTTAATTGACGGCATTTGGATTTTCAACATTGATGGCAACAAATATCGTTTGGCTGCCACTATAAATTTCAACACGAAACAAATTCTAATAAAATCCGTTATGACACACAGCGAATACGATAGAAAGAGTTGGAAAAAGTGAAAACGCATGTACCTGGTAAGAAGTATCACAACCTTGTTGCAACATTTCCACTGGTTGCGATTAAGGCAGAATCACAGCACAGTAGTGCCATTGAAGTTGTGGCAGAACTTCATTCGCGGAGACTTGATTCTGATGAGGAGCAATACCTAGAAGCACTCGGTATTTTGATTCAACACTACGAAAATATTGCCTATCCCCGAGATTGGTCAGATTCTCCGCTTCAAATTTTGCATGATCTAATGGCTTCAGAAGCTCTTAAACAAGTTGATCTTGCGCGCATTTTGAGCGAAACATCTGGCCGGGCAAGCGAAATATATAACGGCAGGCGTGAGCTCAGCAAGAGTCACATAAAAACTCTCGCCGAGTATTTTCAAGTACAGGCAAATCTATTTCTCGGTCTGGCACCAATGGCGGTATCGTCCAATCCTCTGGCAATGGTCAATGAGTCAAAGACAAAATATGTAACCAGCACAAAGAGCGCCGCTCGAATTAAGAATAGCGGACCAGAGGCAAAGTCAAATGGCAAAATCACTTCTGCCCGAAAAAAGTCGATTGAGAAACGAGGGGGCTAGCAGCTGGCTCGACCCTTGCGAAGAGAAACTATGAGAAGACGCATGTTACGTCAACCAACCGGTCCTGGGTGAAATTTTGTGGGAAGAATTTCTCATTCCATTCGGCCTTAGTCAGAGCGCGTTTATGGCACCAAACGCGGTGCTCAAGGTTCTGCTTGTATTGCAGTAACTCTTGGCCATGTTGAAGGGCTGGAAATCTTTTCCATTTGATGAGAAGCAGAGCGCAAGCAATGACTAACGCACAAGCCGAAGTCCGAAGCAGTACATATCGCCATAAAATCAAGCTCTGTTGGCGATAGGTTTAGGGAGCAGGCTTGACAAAGGTCGTATTCCCTGCTACAATTACCCAATTAATGAAACTGTCTCAGCTAGAACTTTTAAGACAGATTGGTTCTCTAAGGCTGCGAAAAAAGTTGCCATCAGCGATGCAGATTTGTGCAAAGCCATTGAGCAAGTGAAGCTTGGACAGTGTGACGATCTGGGCGGTGGGGTATTTAAAAAGCGCCTGGACAAAAATAGACACCGCAGCATTGTCATTGCAAATTGAGGTAGATACTGGGTCTATTCTTATCTGTTTGCTAAGAAAGACCGAGAGAATATCAACAAAAATGAGCTTGAAGACTTCCGTAAAATCGCCGATACCTATGTAAAAATCACGGAAAAAGAAATTGAACTAGCTTTAGAAAATGAGGTTTTATTGGAGATTTGTCATGGCAAAAAAGTTTAAAAGCGATGCCTTCGAAGCAATCCATAGCCACGTTTCGGGGTTGCATAGTATTGGTGTTATATCAAAAGCAACCATGCGCCACTTTGATGAAAGCTGCCTGGATGTGCCAGAAGAGCTAGGGCCAAAACAGATCAAGGCATTACGCAATAGCTTCCAAGTCAGTCAGCCTGTCTTCGCTCGTTATTTGAATACTAGTGAAAGCACCGTTGAAAAATGGGAGTCCGGGGCGACTAAACCAACTGGCACAGCCCTAAAACTTCTCAGTATTGCTAAAAAGCATGGACTCGAAGTGCTCACCTAATGATCCCGCATCAAGGCAGTGACCACGAAACTTTTATGGAGCCCGAGGACATGCCCTCTGCTTTGCTTTCATGAATAGCAGCAGTCTAGAAGTGTGACCCTAAAAAGGCACCCAAAAAGCAAGAGCGGTTTTCTTTCGAAAACCGCTCTTCATAATACTTGGGCGATGAGAGACTCGAACTCCCAACCCCCTCGGTGTAAACGAGGTGCTCCACCATTGAGCTAATCGCCCGGACAAGGCTTTTAGTCTAACACAGCGGTCGAAAGAGCGCGAAGACCACAAGCTGAATGCTTATCTTTGCTTCAAATTTGCTTACCCGCGCGGTAAGATGGCCAAGACATGGCCATCTTACCTATTATGGAAGCAAGGCGGTTTCAAAGGGGAAGCTTGCAGCTGAGCTAAACAATCCACCGTGATGCCGCGCAAGAAAATTTGCGTCAGAAGCCTTCAATCCAAGAAGTGCAATTCGCCAGCACCATATGTGATACCGAATCATCTACTTCCCATCAATCATCTTTTACTTAGCAACTAGCTGACGACTCAACTCTGTACGCCATGTAGATGAATCTTCACTTGTTTGCGGTCCAAGCACATAGCATTCGAAAAGATCCTCGCCGGTCTCATGATTAGAGTTATCGATCCACTGCATAAACTCGCCCCAGGCATCGGCCAGCCCTTCATATGCGCCTTGATAGACTGTTTGAATGGTTTGCGCAGCAGGAATTACTCCACTTTTTACTCTTCCAGTTTCCTCAATTGGCGTCGCCACAGGAAAACAAATATTGAAATCAAAACTATCGGTTGGCCGCCTCAAGTGGTGCGTAAACCAGGGGCCGGTAATGGCAATACCCTGAGCTGTAATTGTCTCTACAATTTCAGTGATTCCAGGTCCCATCACAAATTGAATTTCGTCACGGGGCACCGTCAAGTGAATGTATGCAATTTGTCGCGCCGAAGCTTCAATTACTTTAGGTGTATCAATCATCATTTCCCCTCGTGCCATTTGAACTTTTGCCTCGCCAATGTCGTCTATAAAAACGTAGACATTCCGAGACGAAGTCATGAAGCAATTTTATTACGATATAAGAATAGCAAAGCCGTGGTCATCTGTATTATCTGCGGCAGAAAGCCCCGAAAGCATGACTTTCGCCGAACTTTTCGACCTTTATATTAGCCTTTATGCCAAAACTCGCACGAAGAGGCCGGGCGATACCGAAGCCAGCTACAACCGTTATTTTGAACAATTTAAAGAGCGACCGGCAGCTGAAATAAGTCGCATGGAAGTGCAAAAGTGGGTAAACGATCTGGCCGATCAAAGTGGAAAACATACGGCCAATCGAAATTATGATATTTTGCGCGCCGTATTTAACTGGGGCATAAAAAGAAATTATCAATCAGCGCAACCCAGCTCTCGGGGTAGACTTACTTAAACTAGAGGCGCGCGAGCGCTTTATGCAACCAGGCGATGAATATGAGCGGCTGGTGGCTGCCATCAATGCCGAAAAAAGTACCATGCGCGATTTCTTCTGGATTTGCCTCTATACCGGTGCACGCAAATCTAATGTTAAAACCATGCGCTTTGACGAAATCAGCTTCGATCTTTGCACCTGGAAAATTAGTGGGTGTGCGACAAAAAACACTCAGTCCATAACCATCCCACTTTCTCGCGAAGCCATGGCTTTGCTGCGCCTACGGCAAAAAAGCATCAAAAGTTCATGGGTTTTTCCCGGCCGTTTTGGCGGCCACATCGCCTCAGTGGGCAGCGCCTGAGCTCGAATTCGCAAACGAGCCGAGCTGCCTGACCTGCGCGTCCACGACTTGAGGCGCACTCTCGGTAGTCACATGGCTATCCAGGGAGTGAGTCCAATTATCATCGGCAAGGCTCTGGGGCACAAATCAGTCAGATCGACTGAGGTGTATTCCCGCCTAAACGACGCCCCGGTGCGTGACGCCATAGCCAGAGCGATAGAGGGATACCGCAAGTAACGCGCCCACGTGCCCACCCGCCCCGGCCCGCGTCAATCCACATGGGCCTGGGTATATACCACCCAGAGACCCAAGAGGCTTTGTTTTGGAACAGACGGCTCATACTCAAAGCCGGCAAGCGAAGGCAGCCGAAGTGCCAGCAGATGGCGCTCATACCAAAACGGGCGATCGTGCGGGCCAATCCTCGGGTGAAAAGAGCGCAGCGCTCGACAGCCAAGTGCAAGAGCTCAGGCAAAACCCGGGCCAATGGAAAGGCGCGCTTGAAAGCGGCGACTCCAGCAATCTAGACCAGCTTGGTTTTCCCCAGACCCAAGTCAGCGATGCCACTTACACAAAAATCGCCGGCGTTAAAGAAGACGCCAATATTGGTGAATTCATCAAGCGCGATGTTAGCCCGGCCAGCCTCAAAACCACTTCAGAACAATCAATCATGCAAATCGCCGCCAATCATCTCGGTGCCGGCGCAAGCGTTGAACAAATTAAAAAACACGCGTCTGAAATTTACCATCTCAATTTCAATAGCCTTGAAAAAGCAGACTCGGTAGAGACTGCCACCGCAAAAAAAGGCGAAACCATCAGAATGCAGGGTCACACCGCTGGCGGTGCCATCCTAATTTCTGACTCGGCAAAAAATCAGTATGCCATCACCGAAGACGGCAAAGTCAAAGTGACAAGAATTGACGGCACCGGTTTTGAACGCTCATTTACCGGCCGCGATGACAGCTACCGCGAGGTGCATTTCGGGCCGAAAGCAAGCGACAAGTTCACAGTGACAAAGAGCGCAGACGGACGTCTTCTAACTAGTGATCGACCAGAAGCGTCACCTCCAAGAAGCGCCTCTGAAGAAAAAGGTCAGCTGGAGCGCTTGATTAAAGAAAAAGTGGTGCTTCCACCTGAAAACGAAAAGTTCAGGCGCAATCTCAAAGAGTTTGAAGAGCGCGCCACAAAAGACGGTCTCAGTTCAGTTGAGGTTGCCAAAGTCTACCGCGACCTCTCAAAAATTTTAGATCTCAAAGGCAACGCGCCGCTCACCCTGAGAGAAAGAGTGCGCATGGCCGGCGGAGCCATGGCTGCCGCTGCCGACCCGACTTCTAACGACCAGGGCAAATACAATACTTGCCAGATTGCCACCATCGAAAATCGCCTTTATGCCAGGCAACCATCGGTGGTTACCGATGTGTTGTCCCAGATTGCAGCTGGGGGAAAATTCATTACAAAAGACGGCACCGTTGCTCCAATGGAACGTGTTAATTTGCGGGCTCACGGCGATGCCGCTCTAAATAGTGCAAGAGGCTCGTGGACGCGCTCGTACGCCTCACAAATTTTTGAGACCGCAGCTGTCACAGCTTTTTACACACAGGAAAATTTGCGCAAAATGCCCCCTGGCGACGTGCACTATTATCAAAATGCCAGTACATCAGATTATGATTCTGGTGAATCTCTGATTGATTATTCCCATGGCAAGCCCCAAGAAATAGACAGGGGTCCGGGGGCTGCCGGCGAAATGAACAATATGATCAAAATCAACGAGCAGCTCACCGGTAAGTGGCAACCAGAATTTTTCATGGTTAATAAGTCACTGCAAGATCGCAGCCCTGAGCACAATAAGGCCACCGGGTTTGGTTCGGTTGATGAGTTTGCCGCCAAGCTTGAAAAATTGCGGGCCACAGAAAAAGGTCCGCTCTATGCCACCCTTTTTGTCAGAGTCAATAGCGATCCACTTGTGGGCATGCGCAAAAACAATCCACTGACCGGCCCGGTAGCCCTTGAAAAGATTTTCGATGATGGCCACGTGATGAATATTGTCGATTACGATGCTAAAACTCGCATGGTCAAACTTGATGGACAATGGGGAAATTCTCGTGACTTTATCAACAAACCATTGACCATTGAACAAGCTTATGCAGCCACTCTGCCACCTACTGGCGCCAGATGGATGGAGCGCGCCGCTGCTTTGTCCAAGAGCATGGCACCAAAAGAATTCAACGCTCAACTGGCAAATTTAACCAATGCCCTGTCGCTCAGTTTCACCAGCGATATGCAACTCGATATCAAAGTCGACAAAGAAGATGTGCGTAAAACTATTGCTGCCTACGAACGCTTGCGGTCAGGGCGAACCTCACCGGCGTTCGCAGAATCAGACGAAAATATTAAGATCTTACGCCAGGAATTATCGATACAGAAATAGCACAAGTTCCAAACTTACTGGAGGGCTCTTATGTCAGATGCCAAAGGAAACAGTAAAAAAGATACGGCAGAAAAGCACCATGACCAGGGCGGCGAAAATCGTCCTTTTAAGCATGGTGACACCAGCGTACATGCTGCCGATGTACAAAAGTTTCAACAAACAAATTCGAGCCGGCACAGTGGCAGTGCCGGCGGCGATCAAGATCATTCGCTCGAAATTCACGGCTTTGGCGGCCACGCTTCGGGCAAGTCTAAACTGACCGAAAAAGATTTGCAGCCGGCTAATAAAAAACAAAAACATACTCTCTTGCTGAAAGCCTCAGTACAAGAAACTGTCATTACAGACCATGCCTACCTTGAGCAGATAGCTGCACTCAGTCCGGCAGAGCAGACAAAAGTCATCGGCGGTGGCCTGACCGCTTTTGGCCATGAGTTGACAAAACAGCAAACAAAAATTGGAGCTGCCGCCGCCACCGGTGTGCAGAGCGAATTTGATGAAATGAACGAAAACGGCCGCAAATTGGCAAACAATTTAGCCGGCCTCTGGCAATTCAGCCATGACTATCAACACGATAAACCAAAAGCTTACAAAAGCGCTGCCGGCGCCGTGGACGCACTTTCCAAGTCGGTAGTGGGTGGGGTGCGAATAATTGATATTGCCGCAGCATACATCAAGACCGTGGGTACAAGCGGTGAATACTCAAAGCCATTTCATGATCTGGCCTGGCTCGGCAATCAAATTGATAAACGTTGGGAGGCGCTCACACCCGAAAAGCAAGCAAAACTTACAGCCAAACTGACCACCGAATATCTTGGCGATCTGGCCACCGGATTTCTGCTTGGTAAATTATTGAAAGGGCAGAAGCTAACTGAGGCCTTGCAAGATATGGGCGAAGCAGCCGCAACCATGAGCGGCAAATCGAGAGAAAAAGCAGGCCTTTGCATTAGCAAATTGCTGGATGAAATCTTGCTCGAGCCCGCTGAAGCCGTGCACAAAGTGGCGCATGAAGTCACCACCGAGACTAAAGAGGGTGGCCAGGAAAAGAAAAAAAGCTCTTGAGCATTTAGAACATATCCGAACAACATCATCAGTGCAGTGGAGCAAAAAGTTGCTCAACTAACTCTCCTGGTTTGCTATTTTTATTTTGGGGAAAGACTAACTTGCATTTGGGTAGCGCCTTAGCGAGCCTGGCCACATTGGCTGATGTAGAGTGGCTGGCGTTTAAAAATAGCTTGTGAAGCGGCAAGCCCTTAAGATGAGCTGCCACTCCGGCGGCGGTAATATTAGTACCCGTGATATCCAATTCTTTGAGCGCTTTTAAACTATGAAAATCGGCCAGGCAGCGGTCGTCGAGTTTGGCGTTGCCGTCTAATTTGAGAAATTTCAGGCTGCTGATTTTTCCAATATCTTTGAGTTCGCCGTTACCAATTCTCGTACCGTGCAAATTTAAAGTTTCGAGATGCTTCAGAGGGCTCAAATCGCTAATTTTAGCGCCACTCAGATTGACGCGACTGAGCGCCACCTCTTCCAGAGCAGGATACTTAGCCAGGACGGGCAAGCTTCTGCCAGTAAGGCTGGTGGCACCAGCTTGCAGATCACGCAAGTGGGGCAGCGGTCCGATGCTCGCTAGACCTTTATCGGATACATCAGAATTATTCAGCTTGATTTTGGTCAGCGACTGCAAATGTCCCAGATAACTGAGCAAACGATCACAATATATTAGCTCAGCATCGTCCTGCGCAATAAACCGCACGCGCACCGAGTCAATGCCTTGAGCAGGAAACAATTTGAGAGCAGCGGGATTTTTATACAGTTTGTAATTCGGATCGAGACAAATTGCCACACTCGGCTGCAGCTTTAAACATACAACTCCCTGGGCCGCTCCTAGCCGGCTTTGCAAAGCCGGTATGTCAATGCCGCCTTTGCTTAGGTCATGATCACCTCTTTCTAAAACAATCAGTTGACCATAACAAACGTCGGCAGGAAACTTCAGTATTCGCTCTTCAGTCTGAGCAGCCCAGGCGTTTGGAATTGTCACCAGACACAGTAAAAGCAAAAAAAATATTTGCTGAAAAAATTGTTTCATTTAGCTTTTCTTTTCCATCCCTCGCGCCAGCTGGCGATCTTTTTCCGACAGATCCTTCTTGCCCAATTTGTCATAAGCCTTGGCACGACTATAATACAGCGTGGCAGTAGGATAAATCTGGTGCTTAATGGCGAGGTTATAATCGGCAACGGCTTGATCATATTTTTTCAGCTCAAATTCACAGTCGCCTTTTTTAGCATAGGCTTCTTCAGAATCTTCATCAATAGCAATGATGCGCGCAAAATCAGCGCAGGCACGGCCGTAATCGCCGACGTTCATGTAGATGTCACCGCGATCAAACAGTGTCTGGTCCAAATTCCAATCCACATGTCCACCTCTATTAGGTGGAATATTTATGACTTGACTGTAGTCAGCCAGGGCCTGATCAAATTGTCTGATGTCGCGGTAGAGGCGGCCTCTAATCAAAAACCAGCGGCGACTTAAAGGAGCTTTCTTTAAATGTTCAGTGCATCCGACAATGAGCATACGACGAACAGTGTTGAAGCGATTGTATGGATCTTTCTTGATCACCGCATCTTTAGCTACAGCCAGCTTAGGGCCGCTAATACAGTAAGCGGTGGTAAGTAATTTAAGCTCTTGAACGGAGCGCGCCTCATTGCGAGCCCCTCGCAAACGATCGCTTTTTGCCAGATCAGCCTTACCCAACTGTTCATAAACTTTGGCCCGCTCAAAATAAGGTTGAGCAGATTCAGGCAAGACCTCAATATATTTGGAATAATTTTCAAGAGACTGAGGCAAATGGTGCATGCGCCCATAGCAATCTCCCAGAATTACATAAGGCAAATAGAAATGCCCATCGAGCTTCAGGCATTTACTGCAATCAGCCACTGCCTGCGGATATTTTCCCGACTCCACAAAAGCCGCACCGCGTTCAAGGTAAGCCTCCACCAGCCTCGGGTTAATCGCTATCGCTTGATCGAGAGATTTGACAGCGGCACTCCACTGCCTGGCCTGGTTAAAGTCGCGACCTTGTTGCAAAAATCTCGTATCTTCATTCAGGGTGGCAAAAGCACCACAGGCGCTGCTCACTGCCAGGAAGCAAGATAATGTGATGAAAATGAGCGGTCGCAATGGCGTCATCGAAATTAGCTTCTGGCAATGATTGGTACAGACATCGGTCGCTCATATTATTCCCACAAGGCAGCTGCCTCCGCTTATTTGCCTGGCCGGCCGAAAAAATCATTCCACATTCTCTCAATGCCCAGAGCCGTATTCGAGTAGCCTCGTTCTGTGGCTCCTTTCTCGGCCGGCGCAGCCGCTTGCTTCGGCACTTCAGCAACGGGCTTTTTAATCGGCGCGTAGTCTACCCCGACAAACTTTGGCTCTTTGCCCATAATTAAGAGCTCGGGCAATTTGGGGTTGCTTTCCCGGTCTTGCATATTTGTGGCTTGAATTGTACGCAGCAAATTGCCATATTCTTTGGGCGACATTTTGTTCTGTAAATCAAGCAATTCTTTGTTGGCGGCAGTGTCGTGCCCCTCAATGCGAGTGGTTAGCTCTCTGGCCTGTTTGGTGCGGTCTACGACTACTTCTTTGTCAGACATTTTTCATTCCTCTAATTTGCGCCGCCGTGATCTTATGAAATGATAATACGAAAAGGGACGTGAGATTAGCGTGAGGTTTTGACGAGACAGTCATTCCTCAAATATTTGTAGTAATTATTTAGCTTGAGAATCGTAAAAATCAATCTGCGACAACACATCAGAATTAGCAGAAGGCGCTTGCTCTTTCGTGCGCAAATTGAACGATTGGTTATCATTGCTGCCTACGCCGTCTTGCAAAGTCAGCCTGGCCGGTTGTTTGTTTTGCAGGTCAGAACCCGCTTGTCTGCTGTTGTCGTCGCGCATGCTCGACCAGATTGAAGTAGAAAGTTCTGAAGAAGCGTTATTGATTTGTTGACTGCGATTGCTGTTGTCGCCTTTGCTTTCTACGTCGTATTGATAATCATTAGCCATGATTCAAACCTCGTTGTCGTCCGGTCCATGCCAGAACAATACGAAAACCCCTGTGAGGTCGGCGTGAGGTTTTAAATGAGGTTAGAGTGAGGTAGAGCGGCGCAGCTTCAGGTGGAGTTCTTGATGGTGTATCCGGCACCCGGCACTGTAGTGAGCAGTTCGGCGGCCAGCGGCTCACCGCAGCCACTTAGTTTGTTGCGCAGGCCACGCACAAGGGCGCGTACCGCTTCTTCTGAACTTTCTTTATCGGCGGGGTATACCGCTTTGAGAATTTCGGCAGCGCTAAAACAGCGTCCGGGATAGCGCAATAGATGTTCGACAAAACCGCATTCGAGCCTGGTCAAGCTAATCTCTGCCTGTCCCACTTTCAAAAGTCTCTTCTCTACTTCGAGCCTGGCGCCGCCGTCAGACACTGTCTGCAATGCCTCCGGCCGCCGCAACAGCGCCTTGCAGCGCGCTGACAATTCGCGCAGCTGAAAAGGTTTTTTCAAATAATCGTCACCGCCGCTCTCGAGGCCGGTCTCCACATCTTCAATGGCCGACCGGCCCGTCAAAAAGAGTATGGGAGTTTTCAAACCGCGACTGCGCATCCGCTGGCAGAGCTCTACACCCGACATTCCCGGCATTTCCCAGTCAAAAATCAGCAGATCATATTTAAACTGACCCAGCATCTGGGCTGCATCTTCTGCATTTTCACACCAGTCAACGTGGTGATTTTCTACCTGAATCAGCCACTTTCTGGTGTTCTCCGCCAGTTCAACGTCATCATCTACCAGCAGTAGCTTTGCCAAGAGCAGACCGCAGGATCAGATTCTTTATGCAGTACAATAACCGAACTTGTGAAAATTTGGCAAAAGACTCTCATTCTTGCCGCCTTGCCAATCACCCTGAACGCACTCGGTGTAGTGCTGATGCAAGACGCAATAGGCCGGCTGAGCGAAGCGCTGGCCGCGGAGCAAAAAGCGGCTGAGTCATTTCGCCAGCTAAACAATATGTACGTTTCGATGGTGCAGTTTCTCGGCCTTTATACCGGATATCTCACTTCCGGCGACGAAGGCAGTCGGCGACTGAAATTGGCCGACCAGTATTTTGCCAGTTCAATTGCCAGTTTTCGCAGCATTCGTGAGCGCACACCGCGCAATGACGACGCTCTAGATAACGGCCTGAATAAACTTGACCAGAATATTCAAGGCTTTGATCAAATGCGCAAAAAAGGCGTGCAGGCGGCCACGGCTCCGGCCTGTTCTCAAAACCAGCTGCTTATGCTCTATCAATTAAAGCCACTGATTAAGCAAGCCGGCCAGCTAAATTTGCTCTATACATATTTGCTTGAAGCATCTAATAAACACCGCGATCAGCTAGCCATGGAGCAGAAAGTCAGTGTAGAAAAAATTCAACGACTGATTTTGTCTTTGCTCGTCTTCAATATATTGATCACTGCTGCCGCTCTATTTTTATTCAGACGCTCGCTGCTTTCAAGATTAGAAGTGGTTTTAGCCCATAGCAAAAATCTGGCGGGAAATCAGGCAGTCGGCCCCACTCTCAGTGGTGAAGACGAATTTGCCCAGATTGACGCTCGCCTGGCCGAAGCAAAAGACGAACTGGCTACAGCCGAAGCATTCAGATCGCAGGTGGTGGCGATGGTGGCGCACGATATGCGCTCTCCACTATCATCCGCCATGACTTCGCTAGAACTGCTCGACGCTGGAGTGCTGGGAGAGCTTCCTCCCGAAGCTCAGAAAAAAGTCGGCACCATTTCTACCGGCCTCGATAGACTGGTAATTTTAATAGACGAATTTCTCGATCTCGACAAATTGCGCCGTCAGAAACTCGAACTGGAAATTTCACAATTTTCACTCAAAGCCCTGGTGGCGGATGTGGTGGCAAGCCTGGAAGGCATGGCGGCGCAAAACGCCATCAAGTTTCAAATTATCGTGCCTGAGATGGAAGTTTCGGCTGATCGCAACCGCCTGCGACAGGTGTTGCTCAATTTATTATCCAATGCCATCAAATTTTCTTATCGAGATGGCACAGTGACTATTGATGCCGATGCTGAAGCCTCTGCAGATAGCTGGTCATGTTCAATCAGCGACCAGGGCAAGGGGCTTTCGCAATCGGCTAAAAATGAGTTGTTTCAAGCTTACTCAGCCAGCGAGGCGTCGACTCTTGCTATAAAAGGATCGGGCCTCGGCCTCTTTGTATGCCGCTGGTTTACCGAGGCCCACGGCGGAGTGCTTGAGGCTGTGGCAAATAAAAGCGGCCAGGGCACGACTTTCATGCTGACCATGCCCAATAGTTTATGGGCAAACCTGAGCCCTGGAAGTCAAGAGCAGCATGTCTTTTGGAACTTATTGGCCCTTGCTTCGTCGACGAAGACGCTTGGTGATCGCCAGGCTATTGTTCTGGAAATATTTAATAAGGATATTGATAATGACCTCTCAGTTTTATAGTGGTAAAAAATTAGCCGCGATCACTTTGCTTACAGCTTTATCGCTCAATTTATTTTGCGGAAGCGTTGGCTATGCAGCTGAGCAGCCAATATTCGTCAGTGGTAAAGGTACCGCCGTGGCCGGTCAGGCCACAAGCTCAGTCGGAAACGGCGGCGAGCTGCACCAGGTAGCCGGCACAAACTTGCCTACTATGACCACTCAACAAGGCATTCCAATGTCTGACGACCAGAACACATTGCGGGTCGGCCCTCGGGGCCCAGCCTTGCTTGAAGATTTCGCCGCCCGTGAAAAAATCTTCCACTTTGATCATGAGCGCATTCCAGAGCGCGTTGTCCACGCTCGTGGTTTTGGTGTGCACGGCTATTTTGAACCCACTAAAGCTCTGACAGATCTTACAAGAGCCGATCTCTTCCAGCGACCAGGTGAGCAAGTGCCCGTCTTTGTGCGCTTCTCCACCGTGGCCGGAAATAAGGGCTCAGCCGATTTAGCGCGCGATGTGCGCGGTTTTGCCGTCAAGTTTTACACAAAAAAAGGTAACTGGGATCTGGTGGGCAACAATATTCCTGTCTTCTTTATTCAAGACGGCATTAAGTTTCCTGATCTGGTGCACTCGGTTAAAGATGAGCCCGACAGCGGTTTTCCTCAGGCAGGTTCCGCTCACGATAATTTCTGGGATTTCATTTCACTCACACCAGAATCAATGCACATGATTATGTGGGCCATGTCCGACCGCGCCATTCCTCGCTCATTCCGCTTTATGGAAGGCTTCGGCGTACATACCTACCGCCTGGTTAATGCTCAGGGCAAAAGCACTTTCGTTAAATTCCACTGGAAGCCAAAACAAGGCTTGCAGTCAGTCTTGTGGAATGAGGCCGTGAAAATAAACGGCGCTGATCCTGATTTTCATCGCAGAGATTTATGGAATGCCATTAAAGCCGGCCACTATCCTGAGTGGGAACTTGGTATGCAACTCTTCGACGAAGAGTTCGCCAAAAAATTTGATTTCGATGTTCTGGACGCCACCAAAGACATTCCAGAAGAGTTAGTGCCGGTTCAAATTGTCGGCCGCATGGTGCTCAATAAAACTGTTGATAATTTCTTTGCTGAAACTGAACAAGTTGCTTTTTGCACTTCCAATATCGTCCCCGGCATTGATTTTTCCAACGATCCACTTTTGCAAATGCGCAACTTCTCATATCTCGATACGCAAATGAGTCGACTGGGTTCAACCAATTTCACCCAGTTGCCAATTAACGCACCGAAATGTCCGGTGATGAATTTCCAGCAAGATGGTCATATGGCTTTCACTAATCCTAAGGGCCGCGTTAACTATGAGCCCAATTCTCATGGTGGCCCGCGTGAAAATCCTGCCAGCGGTTTTGCTTCTTTCCCAGCAGAAGAGCAGGGTCTCAAACTGCGCATCCGACCAGCATCGTTCGCAGATCACTATAGTCAGGCCAGACAGTTCTATGTCAGTCAGACACCAGTTGAGCAGGGCCACATTAGCGATGCCTTGATTTTCGAATTATCGAAAGTTGCCGAGCTTGCCATTCGCAACCGTATGGTGGGCCACTTACAAAACATCGACAAAGATCTGGCGATAAAAGTAGCAGGCGGCCTGGGCATTAAAAACATGCCTGCGCCAGCTGCAGCTGCCAAACCAACCCGAATGGAATTGCCACCATCGGCGAAGCTCAGCATTTTGCAAAACGGTCCAAAAACCTTTAAAGACAGAAAGCTTGGCATTCTGGTTTCAGAAGGTGTTGATGCTGGCCTCTTCAATGCCCTCAAAGCCGCTGCGGCTCAAGAAGGAACTGACGTAGAAGTAATTGCACCCACCATCGGTGGTGTCGATGCCAGCGACGGTTCACACATTGCCGCCGATCACAAAATTGGCGGCGGGCCATCTGTTCTGTTTGACGCTGTGGCGGTACTTGTTTCTCCTGATGGAGCAAATAAATTGGCCAGCGAATCTACTGCCAAAGACTTTGTCTCTGACGCTTACAGCCATCTCAAGTTCATTGCCTACAACGGCGCTGCGACACCTTTGCTCGAGAAAGCAGGAGTAGGCGGCGTCATGGACGCAGGTTTTGTACAGGTGAAAGATGCCAGAGACGCCGGCACGTTTATTGATAGTTGCCGCCAGATTCGGCTCTGGGACCGCGAAGGCAAAGTAAAAATGGGCAAATAGCCTCTCGCTAGACAATTCACTGATCCATCACAGATCCATATCTTTAGACTCAGGCCGGCACCGTAAAGTGAAAGACGCTGCCCTTGGGCTGATTGGCACTGACCCAGATTTTGCCGCCGTGTAATTGCACTATTTCTTTGCAGATAGAAAGCCCCAGGCCTGACCCGCCTTTGTCGCGATCAATATCACCGGCTTGCTGAAAGCGCTCGAAAATTGTCGCCACCATATTTGGTGCGACACCGGGGCCCTGATCTGCGATCGTGATTTCCACCAGACTGTTGCCGCTGTCTGTATTCTTTTGCCTGGTGCAGAAGAGCACAATTTCGCTGCCTTTAGGAGAAAACTTGATGGCGTTTGAGACCAGATTGAAAATAACCCTGATAAGCTTTTCGCGATCGCCATTTACCACCAGATTGCTAGGTTCAATTTTGACGGCAATACTACTTTCTGCCGACCAACCAGACACGCTGAGAGCGACGTCGTCAAAAAGGTCCTGAACGACAACAGGCTCTTGACTGAGTGACATGGTGCCTGATTTTATTTTTTCAATATCGAGCAGATCGTTAATCAAATTGATCATGCGCAAACTGTTGCGTTCAGCCGATTTAACCAGACGCACACCCCTTTCGTTTAAGTCGCCGAGCATGCCATCGCCGGCCATCTCAATCATGCCGCGAATGGTGGTCAGAGGCGACCGCAGATCGTGAGTGAGCATGGCCACCAGCTCTTGTCTGGCCCGCTCCAGCTCTTTGCGATCGGTCATATCGTGAATTACAAAAAACAATGACCGCTCCGCTTCAGACCAGTGACCAGACCAGAGCGTGTCGACTATGGTGCCGTTTTCTTTGCAAACGCGAAACTCTTTTTCGCGCTCGCCTTTGTTTTCGCGCAAACTACTGGTCCAGGCAAGCATCTCCGCCCGGTCTTCAGGGGCAATCACATCCACTAACCGTGAGCCCAATAACTCTTCCGGCGACAGACCGAGCAAACGCACACTGGCCGGGTTAGCGGTGCTGAAGCGACCGTCTTTATCGATTGCGCAAATAGTATCTAAGGCATTGTCCACTACCGCTCTTTCTTTGCGATTGGCCAGTTCCATCGAGCGTGCCATTTGACGAAAGACGCTGTCGACTTGGGCAATTTCATCGTTGCCTTTTAGTGGCGCCCGCAGTGGCATACCGCTTGCCATACACATGGCATTATCGCGCAAGATTTTCAGGCGGCCGGTGACGTCGCGCAGTAAAAAAATAGCCAGTACCAGACTTAAAATCACGTTGATTGCCGCTGCCAGAATAGCCATGCGCAAAGCCTGTTCACGATTGACGGCCTGGTCTAAGGGTGCGCTTTCTGTCCAGTCGCGCCGGCAGAGAGTGTCAATTTCCTGGTTTTGTTCAGCCAGCTGCTTGAATATCACCTGCAGTCTTCGCACCGCCAGCGCTTCGTCGGCTATAGTGACAACTTTCTGGCCACGGTTGATGGCCTGGCGCACGCCATCAAGAATAGACTCTGCTTCCACCAAAATCGAGCGCGAGGCCCGCAGGCGTTTATTAATCTCCGGCCGGTCAACGGTCAGTGCTTCTAAGGCTACGTACTGGGCGATGAGCTTGTCCATCCAATCTTTATAGCCCTGGTCAAAATTACCGGTCTCATTCCACTGTTTTTTAGTGCGGCTGGAAATTATGTGCCAGAGAGTAAATAGGTCGGCCGAAACGCGGCTTATGCCCTCGGCTAACTTTTTCGAGTGAATGGCCACCGCAGACTCTGCCTCAGCCTGCTTTTGCAGAGTAATCAGGGCCGTGACAAAGGCGAGCTCGAAGCAAAGAGGAATCGAGACCAGTATTAAACCTTTGGCTGCCAGTGAAAGCCGCATTTCCCTGTCCCCTACCCCGTCCTACACTAGTCTCCCATATTGCCATCCCCGCATTGGGCGCCCTTGAAACCCGTTCACGTGTGGGATATTCTTAGAACAAAATCACAGGATGGAAAATGCCTACAATTCTCTTCGTGGAAGACGACATCGACTTGACCGAAATGGTCAATGAATGGCTCACGGCTGAAGGTTATACCCTGGAAGTCGCCTATGACGGCGACGAAGGCTGGGAAACACTCAAACAGCAAGATTATGACGTGATCATTTTAGACTGGCAGTTGCCCGGTCTTTCCGGCGCCGAAATTTGCCGCCGTTATCGCGACGGCGGCGGTGTTGCACCAGTAGTAATGCTTACCGGCCGTGCCGAAATTGCCGATAAGGAAGAAGGCTTCGGCATTGGCGTAGACGATTATGTTACCAAACCTTTCAATTTAAAAGAACTCTCGGCCAGACTGCGGGCGCTTTTACGCCGACCGCACACTGGTGTGAAAAATGTTCTCACTCACGGCAATCTCGAGCTTGATTTAGTCAAACGCAAAATCACCAGGGGCGGTGCCATCATGCAACTGCTGCCCCAAGAATTTGATCTGCTCGAATATTTCATGCGCCGTCCTGATGACACGATTGCCTCCGATATACTTCTGCAGCGCATCTCCAGTGTTAAAAATCAGGCCGATGCCGCCAAGCTCAGAGATTCTATTAAACAAATTAATCAGAAGCTTTGTCTGGCCGACGATGAGCAGCCGGTGATTGAGTTCGGCGAAGAAACAGGCTACGGGCTGAGAAAGCAAAGTAAAAACTAAGGTCAGGTAAGAACTTACCTTGCCTTTCTGGTATTCTTAAAACATGCCAGAGCACAAACACGTCTCAACTATAAGCCCCAACGCCAAAATGACTAAGGGCGCCAGAAAAGTCATGGAATATCTCGAGCGAGCCCATGATATGACCAGCGCTCAAGATATTCATGGTTTGATGCGTACGGAAGATCCCAAAGCTCCTGGTTTGACCACAGTTTATCGATCACTGGAGTCTTTGGTTGGACAGGGCCTTGTGCAGGCAGTGCAACTGGGTGACGGCGAGCGTCGCTACGAGCTTGTGCGTCCCGGCGAACACCACCATCACCTTGTTTGTGAAGCGTGCCGCCGCAGTCTGCATCTAGACGAATGTCTGATTGAACAATTTGAAGACAGCATTAGAAGCAATTATGGTTTTCAAATCAAAGGCCATGTGCTCGAAATCTTTGGTCTCTGTCAGGAATGTAACCTCAAGCAACGCAAGCGCTGATATGTCTGAATCGAAAATTATTGCCGAAGAGGCCCAGGAAAAAACCATTCTCTCCCTGGATAATCTGGGCATTTTTGCTTCGGTACTCTGCCTCATTCACTGCCTGGCCATGCCTTTCGTAGTGGCCGCAATTCCTTTTATAGGCATGAAATGGCAGTGGTTGCAGAGCGAAACTACTGAAAATATATTGATTGCTTTTATCATCGGATTTGCCGTATTCGCCATTATTCCCGGTTATTTCGCCCACAAAAAACCGCTGGCTCTGGCCGGTCTGATTAGCGGATTAGCTCTGGTGGGAGCAGTGGCACTGTTGCGCGGCCAGTTTCCCGCCAACCTTGAGCTGCCACTGATTTCGGCCGGTAATTTGCTTTTAGTAGGAACGCACCTGCTCAACCGCAAGCTCATTCACGGCAGTTTTCTCGCCCACAAACACTGCTCGCCGGACGGCCATCAGCACAGCACCGGGGCCTGCACTCACGGTCACACTGATAGTGATGCTGAGACAGTAATAACAGACCAACATTGACCATCTTTAATATTGGCCTTAACTTGACCTTAGTGCTCTTGAAAAGATACTAGACAAAGTTACGACCTGGAGAGCTGGAGACCCGATTGCCGATGGCAGCCCTACTTTTTTATTCAATCGTCATAGCAGGTACGACACTGTTCTTGCTTGCTGCCGCGCACGATGAGGTTTCTGCCCTGGTCAGAATTTTTGTCGACATGTTCGTGCGCATTCGCCACTGGGCTGATTAGTCACCGCCGGTAGTGGCAAGGCGCCTGTGCCCGCTTGCTGCCAGTTGAAGAAAACTGCAAAACCAGCGAAACTATGGCAATGAATATTGATTCCTACGGTGTGGGCTTCTCGTTAATCGCGGCCGTGTCGCTCTTGTCGGTGCTCGGTTTACTTTTCGTGCGCCGCACATTTCACCTCGATAAACTTAAAAGCTGTCATGAAGTGGGCGGCTACCTGCTATCAGTGGTGGGCACAATGTATGCCGTTTTACTCGGTTTGATCGTGGTGGACGCCATGACCAAATTTCAAACGGCACGCGCCATAGTCGAGCAAGAAGCCAATTCTTTAGCCGATGTCTTTCTTTTAAGTGGCAGCTTGCCCGAAGAAAAGAGCAAGAAAATTCGCGTCTTGTGCAACTCTTACGTCAAACAGGTATTGACCGACGAATGGCCCGCCATGGAAAAAGGTCGCATTAGCCTGCCTGCCAGACGTGCTGTTATCGAGTTGATGAATGAGGTGATGACCTTCGAGCCAGTCACTGAAAATCAAAAAGCAATTTATCCCATTGCTGTGCAAGAAGCCTGTCAGGTCTGGGATTTTCGCCGGGCGCGCACAAATATGGCCCAGCACGGCATTCCGGTGGTGGAGTGGACCGTGCTTGTGATTGGCGCCATAGTGACTATCATCTTCACTTATTTTTTCGGCATCGAAAGTGCCAGAGCGCAAATGGCGATGACTTGCATGGTATCGCTGCTGATATCACTGAACATGTATCTGGTGGTGCTTTTCGGCTCGCCATTTTCTGGCGATCTGGTGGTCAGCGCAGATGCATTTAAAGTTGATCAGATGATCTTTGACAATCAGCTAGGCTTCAAACCAGAGCCGGCCGAAGGGCAAATTCAGTGATGATTGGTCCAGCTGACAGGTGAACATTTCTGGAAGAACATGCCCACATGATTGTCGAAGTCTCTAAAAAATTCTTTCCAGATCAGCCACTTTTCTTTCTGACGTAATCTGTTCACCATTTTCATACGCGAGCAACCGTTCTCACGCTCTTCATTTTTGAATGAGCGGGCGGCATTACGGCCGGCCAAAGTGTCGTCTCTCATCAAAGAGCGGTATCCGGCCGAAAGGGTCACTACGTCTTGCTTTAATTCTGCGGTATCACGACGGGCAGACAGCTTGGTTGAAATCAAGGAGCTTTTACCGGCGTTGGTGCCCACTACAGGATCGGAGGCACGCAAGATCGTAGGAGATGCCATTTTTTCGCTATACCTCTATCAGTCTGATATCAGTCCGAATTCGATTCGAATACTCAAATATATACAGTGCTTATGTATATGGAATCTTTGTTGCCGATCAGTGAATCGCTCACTGATAGCCACTTTTCAGCTGGCAATTATTATCCCTGACAAGTCTGTAGAAGACAATACGGCTACAGCAAAATAGAGGTATTCAAGATGTTGTCGCTGCGAATATTCGCTGCGCTAATAAATTGTACGTCGGAGCCTGTTCAGGTTTTCACCTGACGGAGCACCATATGAGCACGTCAAGATTTAATTATAAAAGGCTGGAAATATATTCAGTGGACAGCTTCTTTGACCATGTTGCCAAGCAAGTTAGTGCTAAAAATGCCTGAATGGGTAGAATTGGAGTATGGCATCCGGCGAAGACAACAAGAAAAAAGCAGAAGAGGAGAACGACCTCTTCTCACAACTGCCTGGTTATCAGCCTTTTGCCGGCAATCAACTGGGCGAAGCGCAACAGCCTCAATATCAGTCGCAGGGAGCACAAGGCTTCGCTCAACCTTCTTCTCCCATCAATCCGTCCCATCCGCCCCAACCGGCTGGTCCTCCCAGCCAAAATCCCTGGTTTCCTACTCAGACCGAAGCGGCTCAACCGCCGGCTGCTTATCCAGTCAACGCCGGATATGTGGGCCCTTCTGAGCCTGTGGCTCCGAGCGGCATTGTTTTGCCCCAATTGCGGCCGCAAGATGACCCCAATTCCAGCGAATATATCCCCAAAACGCCCGTTTTAAACGCCCCGGCACCAAACCCACATAGCCCCTGGACACCGGTTCCCGAGCCAAAGTGGGAGCTTTTTGTCGAAGCCGAGAAACATCAACATCAACCAGCTCCGCCAGAATCTCCCACCCGCAATATTCCCGCTGGTGGCAGCCAGGCTAATCCGATTCGCTTCAATGCCCTGCCCATCGTCACCGGCCAAAATTATCCCGAACCCTATCAAGCAGAGCCTGTATGGCCGGGCGCACCACAAGCGGAAACGAATGCCGCTGCGGCTATGCCACAAAATAATGGCCAGCTAGCGCAAAATTATCAGCAGAATTATCTACAAAATGCCGCTATGCCCAATCAGGCAGAGCAGCCGGCCCAGAACTATCAAGCACAACAGAATCAAGCTCAACAATTTGAGCAAGCTGCTCAAGTAGATCAAGCCGTCAATCAAAACCAGCAGCAATGGCCCAATGCCAGGCCACAACCGCGCGTTCAGGCTACAGATGGTGAGGCACCGAAATGGCGCAATAAACTTTTGAGTAAGCCTCAAGAAGAGGCGCCGCCACCAAGCATAGGACTCAGTTTCAGTAAGAACGACATTCTTGGTATTGCCACCTATAATTTGAATGTCACCAAAGATATTTTGACTAATCCCCAGGGTTATTTTCAGACTCTGCCGCTTTCCGGAGGCTTTGGAGAACCGCTTCTATACACGGTTGTCACCTGTATTCTCAGTTCGCTTATGTGTGCCATCGGCAAACTCAATCCGCTCATGTTTTTCTGGGCATTTATTGTCGGCTTCATTTCCGTCACAGTAGGAGCGGTTATTGTCGATCAAGCTTTCAGGCGCATGGGCGGCAAAGGAGATCTGGAAGGGACATTTAGAGTGCTCGCCTTCAGCAAGGCTACATTTGTCTTTGCCTGGATCGCATTGGGGCCACTCTCATTAGGCTTGATGCTGGCCACCATGGTGACCGGTTATATGAATTATCTTGGACTGATGCGGGTGCAAGGCCTCTCTGCTAAAAGCACAATTATCATCGTTGCTTTAATGAGCGCTCTCAGTCTGGTTTTCCGCTGGTCTTGTCCCGGCGTCTAATTATTGAAACTGCAGGCCGGCATCGTAAGCGGCAAAATCAGGTTTTAATTTGAAACCACTGGAAGCAATGGTGCCCATGCCGCGCCATTCTCTTTCGGCCGGTTCAAAGACTTCGTAAATCAGTGCCTTCGCTTCAGAATTTCCCACTCGGTTAACGGCACGGCGGTACTGATTTTCTACGCCAACTTTGCCTGATTCCAGCATAGAGAGACATTTCTGAATACCTTCCAGCACGTCCACCGGTTCAAAGCCTGTCACCACCACTGGTATCTGATGCTGGCGACTCAAAATTTCGTATTGCTCATAACCTGTGAGCGAACAATTCTGTCCGGGGCCAAGCAAGCCATTAATTTGATTATCAGGTTGACTGAAAATCGAAGCGCAAACTGGTGGCACCATAGCGTGATAAGAGAGCAGCATGAAGTTCTGAACGCCTAACCGGCGTGCTTGCCACACAGCCAGAGCGTCCATCTGGGCGGCAATTTCCAGCCCGACGTTGAAGAAAATTACTTTCTTATCGGCGTTGCCTCTGGCCACGGTAATACAATCCATTGCCGAGTAAACCACGCGAACATCAAAGCCACTGGCTTTAACTTCAAGCAGATCGCAAAGCGAACCGGGAATGCGCAAAAGTTCTGCCGGTGCGCAGAGAATGACATTGGGTTCTTTAGCTAAGGCGATAGCGCGATTAAAGACTTGCACCGGTACCGATGCCACGGCACATCCAGGCCCGTGCACGATGTGTAGTTCGTCTGGTAAACGCTTGAGTAAATTGTATTCCTGCAAGACCTGCGATTGATCGGAGCAAACTTCCATGATCGTCCATGAACGCGTCATGCTCGCTGCGATTTTGCGTAGCAAACGATCAAGCGTTTTTTGATCGCGATAGTTGTCTTCTTTAGGCAATACACTGAACATGACAGTAGATTACCCATAAAACTCTTAAGCAGGTAGAGATCTATAGGGTTGTAACGAGTAGTTGCAAGCGTGCAACATATTGACAACTAGTCGCGCGGTAGAGCTAGCTTGTTAGAAACCGGTGCCAGCCTGCCTACGCCGTCTCGGTCGGTCATAATAAGCAACTTATCGCCCACCGCCAGCGTAGTGCTCGGAGCAGGGTTCCAATCGGCGACACCTTCGCTTGATTCATGGCAGAGTACAGTCACTTCATAGTTGTTACGTAAGTGATCGACGGTTTGTCCGACAATAATTGTGTCCGGTTCGACAATAAGCTGTACGGCATTGATAATGGTGCCGCCGAATTCAAACGAATCGATAATATTGCCTGAAATGGCAGCTTGAGCAAAAAGGCGCGCTGAGCGGGCCGACGAGCTATAGGCACCTTCGATGCCCATGAATTTTTCAACTTTTTTCGCCAGCTTTTGATCGAACATGCGAATCACCACGCGAATTTTCGGATTGAGTTCTCGGGCTGTCATGGCCGCTTCCAGATTGGCCAGGTCATTGTCGGTGACGGCGATAATGGCTTTAGCTTTGGATACTGAAGCCTGCTCAAGTATTTTGCTGTCGCGCACATCGCCAAGAAGCACAGGCACTTCATAGCCCGCTACTTCACCGACAAATCGAGCATCAGGATTTGATTCAATGGCAACGACCGTTTCAGAAAAGCGCTTTAAATGCTGCACTACCCTGACTCCGACATTGCCTAAACCGCAGACGATCACATGCCCTTCCATTGTCTCGGCGATCATTTTCTGCCACTCCTTGGAATATCGTTTGTGCTGAAAAAGAAGATTACCTAAGTGCACCACGCCTTCGGCGATAGTCACCAGACCTAAAATCGGCAGTAAGAAAAATAGTGGTGACAGCCTGATGTCTTCCACATATTGCAAAGGGCTTTCGAAGAAAATCATCAAAAGCGTGTAGTAAGCCGCTTGAAAGAATGTCATGGCGGTGCCGCCAGGCAAAAGATTGTGCGGATAATACCAATAGAAAAGAGCTACTGACGTGCTGAAAGCCACTGTCAAACAAATTAAAAAGCCACTGAACTCTTTTGCCAGAACACGTAGAAGCAGCAGGATTTTTCGTCCTTTTCTGCCGGCACTGCTGTAGTTGACCTTATCCACGCGGTCAGTATAACTTTTAAAAGAATCTATAGTAGATCTTGATTGTAAAGAAGGCACCATGTTACCATCGGTAGAGCTAGACATTTAGGATGTTGGACTAATGGCATCGAGCCTGACTGGCACCGTTTTTGATACCAATTTCAAAGACATTGCCAAAGCCGCGAAACCAAGCAAACTGTCGCTGACACGCTTTTCAGTCAGTCTGTTCCTACTTTTGTCATTGCAATCTTCATTGCTCGCCGGCAGTTGTCAAGCTAGAAGTTTAAAGGCAAATTCTTCCGCTCTGCCACCAGCCGAGTTCAATCAAAATCTGGTACACGATAAGTTGATTCACAATAGCAACAATGTGCACGCCGTCATTGTCGAGTGCCCTCCGCAGATAAACAATTTTGATGTTGTTTCGCAGGGCCTCTGGCGCGGTGCAGCGCCGTCGCAGCAAGGCATGGCAAATCTAGCCCAGAGCGGGGTCAAGACCATTGTCGATCTGCGCATGGCCGGTCAAGGGGCTCAGCAAGAGTCACAACAAGCCAAACAGTTGGGCATCAAATATTTCCATATTCCACTGGGTTTCAAAGGCGTCTCTTTGCCTAAGATGGCGCAATTTCTCAATATCGTCGACAACCCAGTCAACCAGCCTGTCTTTGTTCACTGCCGTTATGGCGCTGATCGCACCGGCGCTCTCGTTGCCATTTTTCGGGTGTTGCGCGAGCACTGGACTTTCGCCCAGGCTTACAGCGAAATGAAGAGTCATCACTTCAAGCCCTGGCTCGCCGGGCTGAAACGCGTAGTAGCACGAGTGGAAGAAAGTCCTAAAGTGCAAAAAGAACTGAAGATGCTGACGGAAAGCGATCCCAAGCAAGTTGCCGCTAAATTAAGCAATCAGAGCTGAATTACTCTTTTGCCTTAATATCGTTCCAGAGCGCCTGCTCGTCATAACTTTCATCAGGATCGTTTGCCAGGGTGAACTCCTTACTATTGGCATTGCGGCGGTTGCGGTCTAAGTTTTTCATGCCCGGATCAAGGTCATAAAGGCGGTAAAGCGGATCCAGAGAGGTTTTCATGATGGACAAGATGTTGCTCACTTCAGAGCCAATCAAGTTAAAGGCAGCCTTGGCCTGAGGTGTGGAGGCATGAGTGTCGATATCATCAGCCAGGCGCACAAGTCGGTCAGTCTCTTTGACCAGCTTGGTCAGCAATTGTAAGACCGATATGTCTCGCGTGTTGTTAGACGAGTCAGTAGACATAAATTCCTCAGGACTGAGATCTCTATTTAAGCATTCTAGAGCTAGATTAGTCTGACTGTTCCGGCAGATAGTCTAAAATCACTACAGATTCTGGTCTGTCACCTCCACAAGCATTTTCGGTATCATGGCCCTCCTTGAAATTCAAAATTTAGCTACAGCCTTCCCCACAGAGGCAGGCATGGCTCGAGCTGTAGACGATGTCACACTTTCTGTAGACAAAGGTCAGGTGCTTGGCATCGTAGGTGAATCCGGTTGCGGCAAATCGATTACCTCCCTTTCGATTTTGCGTCTCATTCCGCCGCCGGGAAAAATCGTGGGCGGCCAGATTCGTCTTGATGGTCAAAATTTGCTCGACTTAAGCGAAGCGCAAATGCGATCAATTCGCGGCAACCGCATCGCTTTGATTCCGCAAGATCCCATGACTTCGCTCAATCCGGTTTACACCGTGGGCGCGCAAATTATGGAAGCAGTAGAGTTGCACCAGAAAGTCTCTCGCGCCGAAGCCCGCAAAAAAGCCATCGATGTTTTAGATCGTGTGCGCATACCTGAAGCAAAAAGCAGAGTAGACGAATATCCCCACCAGTTTTCCGGCGGCATGCGCCAGCGCGTCATGATTGCTATGGCCTTGGCCTGCGAACCTGAGCTCTTAATTGCCGACGAACCTACCACCGCCCTTGATGTCACAGTGCAGGCGCAAATTTTAGATCTTTTGCGCGAAATTCAAAAAGAACAAGGCACGGCCATTGTTTTGATTACTCACGATCTCGGTGTCGTGGCCGAGATGTGCGACACGGTGGCGGTCATGTATGCAGGTTCTGTGGTGGAATATGCCACGGTGCAAGAACTCTTCAAGCAGCCTAAACATCCTTATACGGTTGGTTTAATGAATTCATTGCCGAAACCGGGTTCGCAAAGATTGATACCAATCGACGGCCAGCCCCCCAGCCTGATTAATCTGCCGCCGGGCTGCCGCTTCGCCAATCGTTGCTCCTTGCGTGTAGACATTTGCGATCAGTCCATTCCACCACTGGAAGAAAAATCGCCGGCTCACGACGCCCGTTGTTTCCTGGTGGAAAAATTGTCCATAAGTAAGGAAGCAATCGATGCTCAGTAATTTAAGAGTGCCTGATACCAAACAAATCAGATTGCTCGAATCTGAATGGATCAAATCGGTGGGCGAACTGGCCGACGGCGTCAACTGGGCTCAAACTTTGATGGAAGTGGCCGGCCGCGGAGCGGCCCTGGCAGCCCTTTCACTCTGGCATGAAAACCCTGGTCACATAGCGATTTTTTGCGGCAGCGGCAACAATGGTGGCGATGGTTTAGTTGTAGCGCGCTACCTTTCTTTGTGGGGAGTGCCCTGCAGTTGTTATCTGCTTTTAGCGGAAGATAAGCCAATGACCACAAAAGAAGCGGAGGCTAACCGCAAAATTCTTTCAGCTCTAGAAGTGGAAATCACACTGCTGGAAGACAATAATGAAGTGGAAGAATTGTTGAGTTCAATTACCAGCAATTCCACCATGCTGATTGACGCGCTCTTCGGCACTGGTTTAAGCAGAGACGTAGACGGCCTGGCCAAACACGTCATCGAAGCAATAAATTCGAGCACTAAACCTGTTTTGTCCGTCGATTTGCCCTCTGGTATCAATTCAGATACTGGACAAATAATGGGCAGCGCCGTGCGTGCCGACAAAACAGTTACTTTCGGTTTTCTCAAGCCCGGCCATCTGACCCACCCTGGCGCTGAATACGCTGGCAACATGCATCTCGTCGACATCGGCCTGCCTGATTTTGGTAATTTGCCCACAAACTTAAGTCATGTGGAAAGCGATCCCAAAATATTTATCACTACATGTGGTGCCGTGCAAGCGGTTTTGCCTCTGCGGCCCACTGACTCAAACAAAGGTACATTTGGCCGCGTGCTCACTGTAGCAGGCTCCCTTGGCATGAGCGGAGCTGGGGTGCTTTGCGCTACCAGCGCACTGAGAGTCGGTGCCGGCTTAGCGTATCTAGCTACACCAAAATCTCTAGCCGGTCACACCATGGCCGAAGAAATTGTGGTGCGTCCGCTCAGTGAAACCTCATCTCAGTCAATCAGCAAAGAGGCCTTGAAAGAAGTAGCCGACATGCTCGATCAAATATCCAGTGTGGTGATTGGTCCCGGCCTTTCGCAAAACCCAGATACGGTAAGCTTTGTGCTCGATTTGCTAGATCTGATTAACAAGCCCTGCGTCATTGATGCCGACGGCCTTAATGCGCTCGCCGCCAACGTCAGATCATTGCCGCGGCCCGCATCTAATTTTGTCATTACCCCTCATCCTAAAGAACTCAGTCGCATCACCGGAAAAAGTGTAGACGAGCTCTTGTCAGATAGAGTGGGCGCCGTGTTGGCTGCTGCCCGCGAGCTCGAGTGCATCGTGGTCTTTAAGGGTGCTTACAGCCTGGTGGCCAATCCGCAGGGCACAGTTTATATCAATCCCACAGGCAACTCCGGTATGGCTACGGCTGGCGCCGGTGATGTGCTCTCGGGCATTATCGGTGGCCTTATGGCTCAGGGCTTGAGCCCGTTTGATGCAGCCTGCGCGGGAGTTTATATTCACGGCAGAGCCGGAGATCTGGTATCACAGAATATCGGCCAGGCAGGCATCATTGCTGGTGACATTCGCGCAGCTATCCCACTGGCATTGGTAAACATTGCCGCCGGTGAAATCAGCCCACTAGAAGAACAGCTTTCTCAATCGGTATTGTCTTCTTAGCCATGGTAACTGTGAAATTTGCCGTCTTCTTAGCTTTATCTGTTTTTTGCCTGGCCGCCTGTGGTCAGGCAGAAGAAAGGCCCAAGCACGAGAAGCCACGTGAGCGGCTTTCGTCCATGAACTACGTTTTGTTCATGGACAAACTGCATCAAAAAGTAAAACCGTTCTGGTTGCCCAAAACCAATAGCGGCAAAAGCGGCTCTGTAATCTTTAGTCTGAACCGCCGGGGTGACGTTAGCGATTTGAAAATTGCCCGCTCCTCCTCTGATAACGGTTTTGATAAAGACATGCTGGCCACCATTAATCTGGCGGTGCCTCTGCCTTCGTTGCCGGTTGGCGCACCGCAGACGGTGCAGATGGAATTTACTTTTAATCAAGATGTCCATCAATATCTAATCAAAGGCGCCCCTGCTGAAGTAAAACTTGCAATTCAAAAAATTGACAAGCGCATCGCAGCAGCAGGCCCCAAGAAGCTCGGTGAGCTTTATTTTGAGCGGGGCAAATTGTGGCTGCAAATTGAAGAGAAAGAAAAAGCAGTCGCCGATTTTGCCGCAGCCATAACAGCCGGCAATACCGGTTTAGAGGTGCTAACGGCAAAAGCTAAAGCCAATAATAGCCTTGGTTATTACAAAGAATGCCTCGATGATTGCGCCCAGATTTTAAAATCAGGCGGTCAACATTGCGACATTTATGTTCTGCAATCTGACGCTTATTTAAATTCGGGCAAAATCAAAGAAGCCTTTGCCGTAGCCAACCAGGCCATCGCCCTGGCGCCGCAAAGTGCTGATGGCTACACCGCTCGCGCTTACGCTTATAATTTAACCGGCGATTATAAAAAAGCAATTGCCGATTGCAATTTAGCCCTCGAGCGCGACAATAAATGCATAGCCGCTTATGCCTATCGCGGCGACGCAGAAGAAGAATTGAAAATGTACGATCAGGCTCTGGGTGATTATGGCAAAACCATTGAACTGAGCCCCCTTGATGTCGGCGCATTGCTGCGCCGCGCCGAGCTCTACAACCAAATAGGTCAATTCCATAGAGCAATTGTTGATTGCACCGATGCCATCAAGCTCGATGGCGATAACGGCGAGGCCTATTTCTACCGCTCATATGCCAACACTCAGCTTTCACTGAACGCACAAGCAAAAAACGATCAAGACAAAGCTGAAGCGCTGGGTTTCATCGGCCAGTAATTTTTATTATCTCTAGATTTACTCAATCGGCGAAAGCCGACTCGAGATAACGTAAAGAGCCGGCGCCAGTATCTATAGAGGCTTTGAGCCCGAGAGGCACAATAGCGCAGTCAGAGCTCTGGCCAAAAGGAAGATTGAAGCAGGTGGGCAAATTGAGAGCACTGACGCGATCGGCTACCAGCTCTTCAAACGAGAGCATATTAGCACTCTTCCTGGTGCCGCAATTTTCAAAATGCCCAAGGCCAAGAGCGGCTACTGTAGCCAGTTTATTTGAGATATAGAGTGTGGTAAACCAGCGGTCGAGAATATCGTTGCGCTCATTGCGATCTTCAAGCAGCAATATAGTTTCTGCCAATTGCGGCTCAAATCTGGTGCCGAAAAGTGATACCAGAGCAGTGAGATTACCGGCCAGCACGCGGCCTTCTTTAACTGCCGCCACAGGCGAATAACAAAAATCTGCCACCACTTTATCTTTGACTTGCATCGAGGGAAATAGCGGCGCACTATAATCTGGCCCAATATCATCAGAACCCGCACCATAAGCCCTGCCTGAAAAGAAGCAGGCCATTCGTTCTACTGCAGCTTTGCTGTCGATGCGATCCAAATTGTTGCCGTAAAAAGTTACTACATGAGCTTGCTTGTGCATGGCAAATAAAAGATGGCTGGTATCGTCGGCGCCCAATACGATTTTTGGCTTCTTAGCAAAAGTATCGTACGGCAAATCTGGTATCAAATGCAGCGAGCCGAAACCGCCTGTTAAAAACCAGATGGCGGCAATACTGTCGTCTTCTAGAGCCGTTGCCAGATCAGATAAGCGCGCCTGATCGGTGCCAGCCATGGCACCGTGTGTATCTAATGCGTGAGCTCCCGCCACCGGCACAAAACCCATAGCGCTGACCACGGCTTCGGCTCTTTTAAGAGCTGAAGGTTTAGCCGGCCGACTGGCCGGAGCAAGAAGAGCAATGCGATCTTTACTTTTTAAGGATGGCGGTTTTATCAACACAAGCAGCCTCCTCGATATCGAACCTGACCTGATTGGACGCACCGCCGGCAGTGTCGAGGCTGGCCATCACACCCAGGGGCAGTGTTATTTTGTCGGCGGTGTGGCCGAATTTCAAACCAAAAATAACCGGTATGCCGAGCTTGCCCAGGCGCTCTTTCAGAATGGCTTCTACAGACATATTGAGGGGCAAAATACTGCGTTTGCTGCCACCAGGGCGACAACCACTACAGTCACCAATGATGATACCGGCGGCATTGTCAAATTTTCCTGCCAGAACCAGCTGACTGAGCATGCGATCAATGTTATGCGGCTCTTCATCAACGTCTTCGAGAAAAACGATGCGACCGGCGGTCTCCATTTCATAAGGCGTGCCCATCAGCCCGCGAATCAATGTCAGGCATCCGCCTGTGAGGCGCCCTCGACCTTTGCCCGGGGCAATGACCAAGCGCCTGGGCGGGTATTCGGAGCCCCAGGGCTCAAGGGGCGGATCGCTAACCGCTCCTAAAGGAGAAATGCTCATCACTGCTTTTTGATAGTAAGCGTGAGTGTAAGCAGTCTCAAACATCAATCCCAAGGTGGGCCCGTGAAAAGTGACCAGATTCGACTGTTGATGGATAGCCACAAGCAATGCGGTGATGTCGCTGAAGCCCACAAGAATTTTAGGCTTGCGCGCAAACAGAGAAAAATCAAGCAGCGGCAGAAGTCTGGTGGCACCGGCACCGCCACGCAGTGGGAGAATGGCCGAAACTTCGTCGTCGTCCCATAGCCTTTGGAAATCTTCAGCCCGAGCCTGATCGTCACCGGCATAACTACTGTAACTTTTGCCGATATGAGTGCCGAGCTTGTATTTGATGCCAAGCTTTTGCAGCCAATCGGTAGCAAATGTGAGATTACCCGCTTCGAAAGCCGGCGAAGACGGCGCCACAATTCCAACCGTATCGCCTTTTTTGAGCGCGCACGGTTTGCGAATATTGCTTTGCGACGGCTTCTCTATGCTAGCTGACCTCAATTATTGGGTTGCAAAGACATTTTGGTTTGCAAATTATCAAGCGAGATTAATTGTATACCATCTGCCCATTAAGGCTGTGGCGGCCTTCGGGGCTCAACTATTGCCATTGGTACTCAGAGGCGTTGCCAAAGCGTATATCTAGTCATCTTTCCTTGCTATATTTGTATGCGTAATTTCTCCAGCTTCAGGCAACCATGGTTCAAACCCAGACGTCACCAAGCTCCACAGGAGCGCTGGCGGGCAAATTCAGCAAAGAACAATTACAGTGGCTCGACAAAGCCAAACTATTTGCACGGGCCATCACGCCGGCAGAAGTAATCGCCAGCGATAAAGAAAATGTCTTTCGTCGTGACCTTTTTGAAAAAGCCTGCAGTGCAGAATTTAGTTTCGGCTCCTTGCCTTTTCCCACCACATACGGTGGAGCGGGCGGCGACTATGTCAGCTTCAGTTTAGTTAACGAAGAGTTCGGCCGCCGCTGCGTGCCAATCATGAGTTCGCTCGGTGTGCATGTGCTCAGCCAGGAACCAATTTATCGCTTCGGCAATGACGAGCAGAAAAGCAAATATTTAACAGCCGCCTCCACCGGCAAAATGCTGGCCGCTTTTGGTCTGACCGAACCCAATGCCGGCTCAGACACTGCCGCCATTGAGACCACAGCCAGAATCGATGGCTCAGGCAATTATGTGCTCAATGGCACCAAGACTTTCATCACCTCTGGTGCTTCCGCCGAGTTTTACATTGTCATGGCCAGACTAATTGACCCAGCTGATGAGAGTGCTGCCCGCAGCGGTAGCGCCGATGGTACCAAGCCCAGGCCTGAGTCGACAAAAAGAAGTGGTCAGATTACCGCCTTTATTGTCGAGCGTAATTTCGAGGGCTTTGCCATCGGCCAAAAATTCGACATGCTCGGTATGCGCGGCTATTCCACCTGCGAAATTGTTTTCAACGATTGCCTGGTGCCAAAAGAAAACTTGCTTGGCGCTCATGGTGAAGGTCGAAAGGTTGCCCTTTCCAGCCTGGCCAAAGGCCGCGTCACCATTGCCGCCCAGTGCGTAGGCTGGGCTCAAGGAGCACTGGACGCCTGCCTCGATAATTTGCAAAGACATTATCGCGACGGGGTAATCACAGCCGATGCCGGCGGTATGGCGGCAAAGCTTGGTGACCTGGCAGTGCAAACTGAAGCCGCCCGTGTGCTCACTTTTCAGGCAGCGCGATTGATTGATGCCAGAGAACCAAGCGTAACTGTGGCCGCCATGGCCAAAACATTTGCATCAGACGTAGCCATGAAAGTATCGACTGAAGCTATGAACGTGCTTGGCATGGATGGTCTTAATCCTGATCTTTTGATCGAGCGTATTTTCAGAGATGCCAAAGCCGGACAAATTTACGAAGGCACTAATCAAATTCAGCGCATGCTTATCGCTCGCGACCTCCTCAAGTAATTAAAAAAATGCAAGATAACGACGATCTCGAATCACCAGAAAGCAGCACGGTCAGTCAAACTGTCCCACCGAACCGCTCGCCTTTCGAGCCTGGTACCGCTCCCGGTGCCGCTGCCGTTGAGTTCGATCCCAACTCACCCATCAATCGGCTCGGAATCGCACCAGGAGAATTGCTCACTGACGCCATTAAGCGCGTGCGCATGGTGATTGTATTTGTCGGCATGTTTTACACCACACTGGTGGTGGTGACGGTTGTGCTAGCCATTGTTTTGCTGGCACCAGATGTGTTTTGGGCTATGGATCGCAATTCGCCTATATTAATGAATGCGGCGCGCATCATGATTGCTCTAGTTGCTTTCGCCGTGGGCGCCTCTGCTCTGGCTATCGGCTGGCTGCATGTGCGCATCAATGAAACCATGCAAGCCGATGAAATATTGATCGATGATATTCGTGATCAAATTCTCATTCAGTTGCAAGCGGCAAAATACCATCTGGAAGATTTGACCGAACGTTTCAAAATTCCCAAAGAAGCTCCGGCGGCAGGACCTCTCGAATACATGGAAATTGCCAAAAGAATCGGCCCGCTAGTAAGTTTGCTCCTGAATAAGGAGCGCAGTATTTTGACCCTGGGTGTCGAAGGGTTGAAATTTTTCCAACTGGTCAAAAAAGTTCTCAATAAATAAGTAATGCTGGAAGCTCAAATTCACGCCACCAATTTCGATTTCGAAAGCTATTTGAAAGAGCGCCGCAAGCTTGTGGAAGACAGGCTGGCTGATTATCTTGTGGAGCAAGAGCCGGCCAGACTCTGGCAGTCTATGGCTTATTCGGTTTTGTCCGGCGGCAAGCGATTGCGAGCCATGCTCACTCTGGCAGCAGCCGAAGCAGTGCATACAAGTATTGTGAGTAATGCTCGTGGTGCCACTATGGGTGCTACTGCCGCACTAAACGAAGACGGATCTGAAGATCCGCTGCAAATTGCTTTGCCTTGCGCCTGCGCTATCGAGATGGTGCACGCCATGAGCCTTGTGCACGACGATCTGCCTTGCCTCGATAACGACGATTTGCGCCGCGGCAAGCCCACCAATCACAAAGTCTATGGAGAGGCCATTGCCCTTCTGGCAGGTGATGGATTGCTCATGTTGGCCAATGAAATTTTGATTGAACATACCAGCAAGTCTGTGGCGCCGGCCAATTTGCTGGCAGTGGCCCTGGAGCTCAGTAAGGCCACAGGCCCCTCAGGAATGGTTGGTGGCCAGGTCAAAGACATGGAATTTACCGGTGCTGAAGAAGATGGATTTGATATCGCTACTGTAGAGTCGATTCATGCCGGAAAAACCGGAGCACTGATACGCTTCGCCCTCTGGAGCGGTGGCAAACTGATGAACGGCAATGCAGAGCAGCTGGCCAGCCTTCACCGCTTCGGTGAAATTCTTGGTCTGGCATTTCAGATTACTGATGATCTATTAGATGTAACTGGTGACGCTCAGACCTTAGGAAAAACTCCAGGGAAAGACGAAGCGACAAAAAAAGCTACCTGGGTGCGAGCCATCGGTATTGAGGGCGCAAAAAATAAATTGAGCGAGATGGAAGCCGAGGGTTCGGCCTTACTTGAGCGCAGCATGCTTGACAACAAGGATGCGCCTGTTCTGAAAGCCTTACTCAAATATGCTATTCATAGAAAAAAATAGAGACAACATAGATGGAATTCTGTTTACCCGATCTGACTAATTTAATTACGCTGGCCCAGAGCGGCGTCGCGCAAGCTCAACAGGTATCGACGCAACCAGTCGACGTTCAAAACGCTGTGCAAAATATGGAAGGGCGCGGCTGGCAAGTGATTGCCGTAACCGTGATGTCCAGTACGTTTGCACAAGTACTAAAAGTGCTGACCAAACTATTTAAAACCGGCAAACTCGATTTGCGCATGATCGCCACCACTGGTGGCATGCCTTCATCACACTCATGCTGCACCATGGGCATGGCCGTCTCTGTAGGCTTGATTGAAGGGTTTAACTCCGTCTCATTTGCCATTGCACTGTGCCTGGCTTTCATCGTTATGTACGACGCTGCAGGGGTGAGGAGAAGCGTAGGCTTGCAAGCCAAGGTGCTCAATCAGATGATGGTTGAACTATTTTCAGAGCACCCTAAGCTATCGACTGAGCGTATTAAAGAATTCCTCGGTCATACTCCCGTAGAAGTTTTTGTTGGTGCAATTCTTGGTTGCGTCATCGCTTTACTCTTCAACAACGCGGCTATCCATCAACATTGGCATGTTCCTTAAGCGGATGTCATGAGCTTCTTCTTGAGCTTGTTATGAAAAGATAGTAATACATGACTACTGCATCATTCTCGTAACTTTGCTCTATAATCAAGGTCTTGGAAAGGGTTGCCAGGACAAATCGAAGATTCACCCAGTAAGTAATGCCCAGTGTGATTTTTGATAGAGTCCAAGTGCGAGGGCACGGCAAGAGCTTTCTTGATCGACTTAACTGTCGACAGCTTGATGGCATAAGCCGGATAGCAGGAAACAAAAAAATGAAGCGTTGGTAACTAGATGGCATTGGCCATCAAATTCAAAATCAAGACTAAGTCTTAAATTCGTACCAGAAGGGTCCAGTTCTTTCAGAAAAGGAGGAAAGGTAGAGAAACTAACCAGGCACTAAAAAGTAATTGGAAAGAATCACTGCCATAAGCTAGATGAACACAACGGTCCAGATAACACCAGCACCTGCCAAGACCACTTCGCCCAGGCGCTCGCGCTTTCCTGGCAAAGAGTCCGGTTCGGTTTCGTTCAACCTGACAGCCCTTGGCCGTCAGTTGCTTAAAGAACAAGCCGCATCCGCCAGCGTTTCGAATGGCGATTACGTAGAAATGCTTATTCGTGAACGCGCTGGCTTGGCCCCCTTGAGATTACCCCCTCAAGCTAAACAAACTGGCCCTAAGGGTGGTGCCAAATCGTTCTTCTTTGGTAAGAACCGTGGAACCACAACAGCCGTTTGCGTAACCCCTATGGCACACCGTCTGCTCGACGAACAAGTCGCTGCATCACGTATGAGCCGTGGAGATTACATCGAATATCTCTTGCGCGAAAAAGCGGGTCTCATTGAGGAGACCTTCAGAGCTTATGCTGCTCAACAACAAGCCGCCGCTGCAGCAGCCGCTGCCGCTCCTGCTATTGCTCAAACAGCACAAGTGACTGCTCAACCACAAGTAAACTTCGCTCCTCCTGCCATACAGAACGTACAAGGTGTACAACCAGTACAACCTGTGCAACAGCCAGTAGTTGAAGTGACATACGCTCAGCCTGTCATCACACCTGTGACCGACTGGAATTCTGGTAGCTAATTTCTAGCCCGGCTAGCTCAGCTTCCTCCTTTCGATGGAGCCTCATTATTGAGGCTCCATTTTGCGTAGTCTAATTATCAATTACCAAACAATTCTTGTGCTACAGACTGGGCACCCTTATCCATATTAACTTCGGCGAAAGTACCCACTATTTTTAGACCCGGTGGAATATTCAACCAATCTTTAGGTGATGTAACTATGCGGCACGATTGCGTTTGCAAGGCTACCGTTTGGTTTTTTCGAAAACTGGTATAGCGAAATTCAACCGGCAACAGTGAACAGCACGGCACTCCATATATCTGCTCTAAAATTGCATAGGCTTGAGCGGGCAAATTAAGCTGAGCAGCATGGTAAACAGCCGAACGCGGATATGAGAGGTTTTATCAGCTTTTGCCTTAGTTGGTTAGTTGGCCGGCTTGCTGACGCACCCACTGGTCAGAGGTGGCAAAGCTTACGCATTTGAATCCGGAAATTTCACCCTGACCGGTGCGTACTACCGGAATTAACCATATGCCGGGCAGCCCTATGACCGCCAGCGAGTTCCATTGTTCGTGCACCGGCCGAAATTTTACAGGGGCAGGTCGCCAGATCGCCCCGGATCTAGTCGAGAAGGCAACAGCGCGCCAGGCTGGCGCCTGAGCTACAAAGGTAATTCCTGAACGCTTGCAAGCGGCTCTCAGACCAGCTTTATTGATTAATAGGTCAAATTCGCCAAGGATAAGCGTTTTATGATGCATCGACCAGGCTTGCCTGGGGCCCAGAGTTTGTGAGTTGAATACTTTTTCGCGGTCACGCGACTGTCCAGGGTTGCTTGGCGAGCAAACAGCGGGCCTGAAGCTCGATACAACGACAACTGCGTCAACAGTATGGTCGATTTTAAGTGCACAGCTTTTGCAACATCAATAATCAACAAACCAGTCACCATCTCTTTTTCTACTATTCCCCGGACCATCTTAACTATGCGGTCACAGTTTGGTCACTAAAAGGTCACCACTTGGTTTTTCTGCGCAGTTAACGTTAATGCATGACCGATACCGATACCGACACCGAGCGCACACTTTTCTAAAAGGGGATAACAGCATATGGAATTAGCAAAAGAGAATGTCAGTGAAGTCAGTAAGAATGCTGCGGATGACATGCAAAAGTATATGCAAGCAGGAAAACTATTATTTGAAGATTCTTACCAGTCACTGACTCAGAAAAAAGGTACGCCAGATACCTGCGGACCAAATGATGCAGGCAAACTCTTGGACCTTTTGAGAGACTCTAAAACTATCTCGAAAGAACCTAAAGATTTGGAATTTCCACCCCTGTTTGGACAAGGGCCTAGAAACGAAGTGATTGGCGATAAATCTAAGGAAAATCGCTCTAACAATCAGCCAAATTCAATTGAGTCAAAAAGGAATGAACAGATTCTTGGCTCTAACAATCAGCCAAAACAAGAACAAAGAGAGCTGCCAAACTCGAAACGTTTCAGCAACTAGATCTAAGCCTGTAACCAACTTTTGGTATATTTTCGATCAAAGATTGGCTATCTTCGTTACCGTCATCAATTTTCTTACGAATGCGTTTGATGGCGGTGCGAAGCCCTTCCGGACTGGCGTCAGAGTCAGACACCCACACTCTGGAAATTAGCGCTTCAGCACTAAAAACTTGATCTTTATGTCGCAGAAGAAATTCTAAAAGGGCAAAGTCACGCGGCAAAAGGTGTATCTCAGCGCCATTCCGCAGAACTCGATATTTCGCCGTATCGAGCTCGATATCTCCGACTTTGAGAACAGCAGAATTAATCAGAGCAGGTCGCCTCAACAAGGCTCTTATGCGCGCTCCCAGCTCTTTAATATCAAAAGGTTTAGTCAAATAATCATCAGCACCCAGGTCTAACCCGGTTTGCTTATCAGACGTAGCCGCTTTGCCTGTGAGCATAATTACTGGCGCAGCACCACCACCATCGCGATATTCTCGCAATATTTCAATGCCCGAACGGTTGGGCAAATCCCAATCTAGAACGACAACGTCATAGTTTGACAGGCGCAGAAGATCTGCAGCAAAAGCACCATCATGGGCCACTTCTACAGTAAAACGCTCGCTGGTGAGCCAACCTGACACCATTGCGGCCAGGTCAATATCGTCTTCAGCTAACAAAATTTTGGCCATATCCTGTAAATATATCAAATCTGGCCAGTACCAATGTCGGTAAGTTTTACGACTTGCACTGCCGGGGATAAACACTCTATGCTCGGCTCACCCACTCTCAGATCAAAAATACTCATTCTCATTTCAGTGCCACTGATATTAGAACTGGCTCTTTTGGGCACAGTCGCACATCTGCAAAATCAGGCTGAAGATGAGGCAAAACGGGCGGAGTACTCGCGGCGAATTGCTGATGAAATAATCGCTCTGACACGTGACATAGTTTCTGTTAAAGCTTATTTTGGCGAAGAAGATTCAATGCAACCCAATCCAAATTTGGGTCTGGAATACAAAAAACTAGCCGAAAGTATCGACCGACATTTTGAAAAATTGCGAACGCTGACTGAAGATAAACCAGAACTTTCAAAGTCATTGAACAAAGCGCTCGACTCATTACGCCAATCACAAAGTTTGCTCAAAGAGACGCGACGACGATACCGCTCGGCACTACGTCACAGTGAAGCAGACAGAGTATTAATATGGGTTCGACTGCGAAATATTTCCATTAAACTCAGCAACGAATTGCTGAATCTGGGCGATGTCGGTAAAGCTGTTGCAGATGCCAGTCCTGAAAATCAGAGACGCTTTAGAGAAGAAGTACAACTTGTCTTAATCGGTGGTGGAGTAGCAAACATTTTGCTAACACTGCTTTTAGGAAATATCCTGACGCGCAGCATCGTCAATCGATTGACGACGGTGAACGATAACAGCGTTCGTCTTGCACTTGACAGACCTCTTAATGAGCCAGTATCAGGCAATGATGAAATCGCTCATCTGGACAAGGTCTTTCACAACATGGCTAATCAATTGAGAGAGGCTTCTCGTAAAGAAAAAGCGATACTTGAAAATGCCAGTGATTGCATTTGCGCTTTTGATTCAGGATTGAAATTTATTAGTGCGAATCCCTCTTGTGAAGAGTTTTTTGCCTTAACGCCCGAACAAATTATTTCCACATACTTGCTCGACTATCTCAATCAAGAAGATAACGAAAAAGCCATTGCTTTTATAAACAAAATAAAGCAAGGTATGAGTCAAAATGCGCTAGCCATAGCAATTAGCAGAGCTGATGGCGAGATCAAAGAGGTGCTTTGGTCAGCTCAAAGAGCTCCCCAGGAAGAGCAACAAGATCAAGGTGAAATTTTCAGCATCTTTCACGATGTCACTGAGCTTCGTAACGCCGAACGTTTAAAACAAGAGGTGGTGGTAATGGTGACGCACGACTTACGTACGCCACTAACAACGGTGCGAAACTATTTGCAATTTTTGAGTGATGGCCTATATGGTGACCCTGGCGAAAAAGCCAGACAATATTTGCCGGGAGCTCAACGCAGCAGCGAGCGCATGATGCGGCTAATAGGCGACCTTCTCGATATCGAAAAAATTAATTCGAACATGATGGATTTAAACAAAAGCAAAGTTTCAGTTCAAAAAGTTTTCGAAAATATCATTGAACAATCTTCAAGTTTTGCTTACGAACTTGATGTCAAACTAAAAATTGAGCCGGCAGATTTTTTTGTTGTCGCTGATCAAGAGATGTTGCTGAGAATTTTAGCCAACCTGGTATCAAACGCCATTAAATTTTCACCCAAGGATGGCATTGTCACTCTATCGGCAAAGAGCATCAGTAAAGTCGTTACTCTGACAGTTGCAAATCAAGGACAAGGCATTTCACCAGATCAACTGGAACGGATTTTCGATAGATTTCAGCAGGCTCCAAATCAAACGGCTCGAACAAGCGGTGGCTCAGGTCTGGGTCTGGCAATCTGCAAAGCACTCGTGAGCCTTCATGGTGGAAAAATATGGGCAGAAGCAGATCCGAGTCACGGTACTCAATTTCATTTTGAAATGCCGATAGCAGACGAAGACTGATTTAATTCAGCGGGTTCATCTAAAGAGTGCCTTTTGAACCATGCTAATTGTTCGCAGCAGTTTAAGAAGAGTATGATATGGTGAATCATTTATCGCTAAATTTAGAGGTGCAAGTATTAAAGGAAGATTCAGTTTGCTGGCAATTGCAGGCGTTTTTCTGCTTAGCGGATGCCAGACAATTAAGACAAATGAAATCAATGTGGCCGAAAAAGTCGTGGTGGTCAAAAAGCTGCCGCATGGTTATTCAGAGATTGATTCCGGTGAGATTTCCGGTACTAATTATGTTACATACAACAACTCGGGCGATACCACCGTGATGTCATTCACAATCGATATCAAGCCGATTGAAGTATCCGCTGACTTAGACCAGAGCAGACAAAAAGCCGAAGACCTGAGAGCGAAGAATGAGCGACTGAAACCACGAATTCGGGCAGAAGGGACCCTGCCAGTAGCGGGTCGAACCCTTCGTTACCAGATCGTCAAACACATGACAAAAGGCGAAGAGCTGTCCGGAACAATTGAACCAACCAAGAATAATTTAGAGGTGCATATTAGTTGCGACAGCACGGGCGAGAAATTGGATTTAACGGAAGTCAAAGAATTCCTTGCGTGCGTCAAAGAGTTCAAAGACTGATCAATTAGACGGCTTCGTTTCCTCTCATTCAGAATGCCAGCTGCCGAAGACTTTTTTAGCCAACTTGGTGTATCTAACGCCACTAAGTTTTCACCTAAACGCTGTCACATCAATTTCACGTGTTTTTGGGTAGATTGTTCATATGGCAATACAAGAAGCGCAGCGTCACACAGATCAGGTTGAAAAACCGAAAGCCGCACCGGAAGGTCAATTAGACTTCCCTGGCTACAAAATTGACGGCAAAAATGGCGCCAGCGCGTCAGATAGCAATCCAGGCCAGGCTAATAAAGCCCACGAAAAGCTCGGATTTCCCTCCACTGACGAAAACCTCAAGACTTTGCAGATGGCTCAGTTCCAGAGCAAAGATATTAAAGACGCTTTAGACAAGCCAGCGGCCGGCTCCGATCAGCCAAAACCAAGAGTCATGCTAGATGTCTTCAACTATGGCGCATCGCCCCGATACGCCCAGGACGTGGCCAATGGCATTGCCAGCCTGCCTGAAAAAGTGGCGCAAGAATTGAAAGACAAAGGCATTCGCGTCGATGTGTTCAAAGACATTCACGCTTACGACAGGGCCATGGGGACAAACAAAGCCGGCCAGAAAGTATTCGGCAAAAGCACTGCTTTAGATGCCCCGGCGCTCTTTGATAGCGGAGCTAAGCCCCCGCACATTGCCGTTTTCGAAAATTTAGGCGATGGCACGCCGGTTAAATCGATCGCCAATACCGATCATGCCGGGCTGGCGCGCCACGAAGCCGGTCACGCTTATAGCTATTTGCGTGGTTTTGCCACCATGCGCGACCTAAAATTCCAGGCAGCCATGGGCAAAGACGTCGACAATCTCACCCCTGCCCAGACCAAGCAATTAATGCAGGAAGTCAAACCAGGTGAGCCCATGGCCTATTATCTGGGCCAACCAAACAAAGAAGAGTTCTATGCTGAAGCTTTTGCTGTAGCTACAGGACGCGGCAGCGACAAAAGGGCCGGCGCTCGCTTGAAAGAGCTATTTCCCAATACCCTCAATTATTTGCGTGATTCGACAAAGTAACTGATGCATTTTAAAATTTCGCTCGTAATTCTTTTTCTTGCCGGGAGTGCACTGCCGGTAGTGGCTCGCCATTCTGAATCACACGGTTTGACGACAACAAGCATTACCCGTGAGGCCGACAAACCTCTTACCTTTGAAAAAGTGAAACTAAAGGCGCGACATGCACATCATAAGAAAGCTGCGGGCACACCTACAGTGCATCATTCAGTAGGCCCGGCCGGTAAGTGGCCCATATTCACTAGTGATTTATGGGGAATGAATCAAAGCCAGCTTGAGCGGAAGTTTCCGACTCCTCAATTTAGCCACAATGCCGACTACTCTCAAATTCGTTGGCACGGAACTGACGTTTCGTCAGTGCTGGATATTCAGTTCGTCAACCAAAAAGTTGCCAAAATTCGCTATTCAACAAACTACGGTTATCCTCGGCCAGGCACCAAGAGCAGTGTGGAAATCAGCCCGTGGCTGAGAGCTCCTCTCCCTAGCGTGCGTGACGACCAGTCTCTACATGCCTTTAAGCGCCAACTCAAACAGCACTAAATTTATTGTCCTGAATTAGCGGCCTGAGTGGCAATGGCACTGCTACCGGTGGCAGTCCGCGCTCTTTGTGCGGCGTAAGAAAGAATTGCTTCCACCTGACTTAAATAATTGGCTATGTATTGAGCGCGGAAACCACGCTGAATGAAAGCCTCGAGCCTGAGCCACTCTTTAACGGTTGAGTGCAGGGCGGTAACGTCTTTTAAGACATTATCAATTTCGTCTGGTTTCGGATTTGACGGCAGGCCGTGCAATTCTTTTTGTACGGCATCAAGTTGATTGACCACATCATTGGTGCTGGCGGTATCAGACATGATGCGCTTTTTGGGATCTTGCAAATAGCGATTAACCATGGTGGAAAAATCATCGAATAAAATGCGACTGGCTTTAACCGGATCAGCCTGTGGTGTCATCACCGTAGGCCTTCTGTAAGGGCCGACCTTGAGTATGTTCACTTTTTTGTCGTCCAGGTGGGCTACGGCAAAGATAGTGGTGCCGAGGGTACCAATCATGCGGGCTGTATCAAGCTGCTCCACTAATCCGGCAGTGTCCAGTTGTCTAATAGATAGACCAGGATAAGAGAGCGCTTTGTCGGCTGTTGATTCTTTAACAAAACCGGCCGCATCATTGAGTTCTTTGGCGGTGCCGACATAAGTCATTGGGTTAAGAGTATCAACCCAGCCATTGGCCACCCAGACTTCCCATTCCTGTTGAATGGCATTCATGCGCATACGTTTAGGCATGCCGTAAACAGCTGCTGATATGCGAATGCCAGGCTTTGCCGCGCGCAATTCTTCTGAAATTTCTTTGACGAAACTGCTGATGATATTTGCTTTCCAATGTATCCACATGGTTCTGGTTTCTTCGTCCATGCGATCAAGCGACATGCCGGTTTCGCGCTCGAATTTCTGCCTGGAGAGCCAATTAAAGCCCAACTCAGAACCTTTGTTATTAAACGGGTAACGGATGTAATCTAACTGAATACCGTCAACGGGATAACGGTTAACCACCTCTGATACCAATTTTTTCACATAATTACGGCATTCAGGGTTCGACGGATCAATCCAGTATTCAAATTGTCTTGGGGGCAGAAGTGAACCTGTTTGAGTCGCCAGTGCCCAGGCAAAATCGTGAGTCGACAAAACCGGGCCGGGGTAGTCTGCTTCTTTGCCCACAATTGGATTATGCTTGGCATTGCCTACGCTAAATGTCCAGAACCAGGCATGAAATTCCATGCCTCTTTTTTTAGCCTCAGAGAGGGCAGAACCAAGAGGATCCCAGCCACTGGTCTCAGGATTTTGCGTAGCCATTTTTGAAGGATACATAGTGAAGCCGGCATTGTTGCTTTCGAAATAAACGACGTTGATACCGGCGGTCTTTAATTTGTCAAAAAGTTGAGACATACCTTTGGCACCACGAGTGGCGACAATGGTTCCTCTATCCAGCCAGACTGAACGCGCTTCTACTGGACGCACCGGCATCGATTGGGCAAAGGCCATGGCAAATTCTTGTCGGGCCTTCTGCAAATTTTCGTCGGCTTCTAAGAATTTGCGATCGCTATAAGCTTGTTGAAAGGCTTTAACGTGAGCGGTGGCAGCATCAAAGTCGCTTTGAATGGTTTTGAGTGGTACCGAAAATTCCGCTTGTTTAGCGGTTTTTATTGCTTCTTCTGTGCGCTTGGCCAGATATTCGAGTTCTTGCGAAATCGTTTGATAATCGGCAAAGCTGATTTGCACCGCTGCCGCTTGAGTGATACCAGGAGACAGTTCGTCTAAAGCTTGAGAAATCAAAGTGGCGTTGCTTGAAACTTCACCCTGTACACCAGGCGCCCACCCCATAAAAATGACGTTACCGGCGCGGGCGATACCCACACCTAGCTGCTGCCCGGCGGAGTCTTGCCACGACGCAATGCTGGTACCAGTCGGTGTTAGAGATAGTTGAGATACAACTGTAGCAATGGCGAATTCGGCAGTGACTGGATTAACACTGGCAGAGCGCCAGACCAATTTATTCACTTCTTTCAATGTCGCTTGTTTGGATGCGGCCACTCCAGCGCTGGCAGCCAGTGAAACCGCACCTGGACCCGGCACGCCGGCGCCGTCGGTAATGAGAAGCTTACCACCACCACGAGCAAAGTCAGCCAATGCCGCTGCTTCACCTGCAGGCAAATCAACCAACAATGGCACCACAATTACCTTAAAACCCGATAGTTTCGCTACACCGGCATCGACATCGCTATCGCTTAATTCGTCATAGCGAACATTGGCACCATCAAGAGCTTTTTTGAAGACCTTATAGTCTTCATCGTATGTACCGATATGCTGATCTTGATAAACGGCACCATTGCGCGCACTCTTCAGCACCGCTACAGGAGACGCTGCCCAGGCCGGTACCACTGAAGCCAGTTGCAGCAAAAATTGCAAGAAGGCTATAGCCAACCAGGAAAGAGTGACAGTTATCGATCTAGCCATTGTGCTTTGCGGTCCTCAGATATGAATGATGAATCAGATAGTTTGCGGTGCTTTAGTTGCTGTTGTTGCGGGCTTTGGTCACTCGGTCCAGGTCTCTTTTAACTTCTTTTTTTGCAATGTTCTCGCGCTTGTCGTACATCTTGCGCCCCTTAGCCAGAGCCAGATCTACTTTGACCAGGTGCCCTTTAAAATATAGTTTGAGGGGAATGAGAGCCAGCCCCTTTTCTTGCATATTCGATTTTAATTTGAGAATTTGTTTTTTGTGCACCAGTAAGCGACGCTTGCGCAGCGGCTCGTGATTATTGCGATTGCCAAAATCATAAGGAGAAATATGGCAGTTGTAGAGGTAGAGGTCGCCGTCTTCTACCTTGACGAAAGCATCGGCCAAATTAGCCTTACCGCCTCTAATGGCTTTGACTTCGGTGCCTACAAGCGAGATACCAGCTTCGAGCGTATCGATGATTTCGTAATCGTGGCGTGCACGACGGTTGTCTGCCACTGTTTTAAAGAATGGCTTGTCATCTTTTTTATCGACTTTCTTTGCCGCTTGCTTATTTGGATGAATCGGATTAGGCATTAGATTAGTAAGAGAAGTTCTGGTTAGTATAGCCCGCGACGCCTCAACATATCTAGTCAGACGGCACCACTGCGCCATTTTCGTAGTAAACGGGAAGCAACCCAAAAACAAGCGCCACAGGCCACTTGGCAGCGTGGTATCATCTTGAAGTAAACTGAAGCTAAATTTCTTCCGATATCGGAACAAATGATCAAAATCCAACCATTGTTTGCCACAGAATCAACCCAGGTGCGCGCCCTTTTGCGTTATCAGGACGAACCTGTGCCCTATGAGAGTTTTTGCGCCGAAGATCGCTATTTGATTACCGGTCTGACCTTCTGGCAGCACTGGCTGCCGTGTCACTGGCACATTTCGCCATCTGTTTATGTAGCGAAAGAAGACGGGCTGGTGCTCGGAATGATTTCGCTGCATCCCATCGGCAAATCAAAAAATTGCTGGCAGGTAGACCACCTGGTGGTGCACCCCAATCACCGCGGACGGGGCATTGCCCAAGAGCTTTTGCGTTTTGCCTTTGCCTTATTCGGCAGCCAGGGCATCAGTCATTTCGTCGCTGAGGCCTCGGATCAAAATTCGGGTGCACTCAATTTGCTCGCCAGCTGCGGGTTCAGACGCTCAGCCCGCATCACCCACTATCAAGTACCGTCTGATTTGAAGAGTGGCGGCGACGACAATATTGACAGCCTGGGCTCATCGGGAACATTCCGCCTGGCAGAGCCTGAAGATCAAATCAGCCTTTATCAATTGCATCAAGATGTACTGCCCGCCGACATCAGACTGACATTTCAATATGTGCCGGAAGACTTTTACATTTTCCCTTTAAAGGTTGAAAGTTTAGACAAACTGGCCAGAAGGTTGATCAGACGTAAAAGTTGGTTCTGGGTTTCTTGTGACCCTGAGCGCAAAGTGATTACTTCGTCGTGCAAAGTCACTGCCCACCGTGAAGGCGACTACCACCTGGAATTCGCCGTGCATCCCGGTTGGTCGCATACATCTAAAGATCTGGTCGATTTTGTTTTGTCGATCATGCGCCGGGCCGGCATGAAGGGCATGGTCATAGCCAAAGCCTATGATTACCAGACATCGGTAATTGAAGCTTTAGAAGAAGCAGGCCTGGAGCGGGCCGGTCACTTCTCGCTCTTAACTAGAGATCACTGGCTGCGGGCCAAGACACCGGCCAAGAAGCTCACTCTCGAGCGCACAGTCAACTTGAATCCGCTGGGGGGCAAGCCCGCCATAAACCTGCCCATGACTTTTGAAGAGCCTACTTTTAACAACTAGAAACTAGCTCCTTGTTATATGCGCTTAAGCTTTGGCCTTTTTTCCGTCTGATTTGCCTAAGAATTCGATCATTTGGCATTTGCTTTGTAAAGGATTTACGAAAGTCTTCGGTATCAGCCCTGCTCATCTGATAATCTGAAAACTTGCCGATACTTGTGGCTGAGGTAAGCTTGCTTGCCCATGTCATGTTTGGGTAAATTTAGTCGTAGTTCTTAGGAGTGCAGTGGTGCCTACCATCAATCAGTTGATCAGACGCGAAAGAAGCAAGGTGACTTACAAAACCAAGTCTCCAGCGCTCAAGTCTTGCCCTCAGAGAAGGGGCGTTTGCACCCAGGTGAAGACCACTACACCTAAAAAGCCAAACTCCGCTCTGCGCAAAATCGCCAGAGTACGTTTGACAAACGGCATCGAAATCACCGCCTACATTCCAGGCGTCGGCCACAACCTGCAAGAGCACTCAGTCGTGCTTGTTAGAGGCGGTCGGGTTAAGGATCTTCCAGGCGTTCGCTACCACATCGTCAGAGGCGCCCTCGACACAGCCGGCGTTAAAGACCGCAAGCAGAGCCGCTCTAAGTACGGCGCTAAGCGTCCTAAGCCAGGCGCTCCAGCAGCTGCTGCCGGTAAGAAAAAGTAATCGCTTCTAATACATAGGAAAGTTAAGAATGTCTCGCAGAAAGCAAGCAGATAAAAGAATCACCGTCGCTGATCCTGTTTTCAACAGTCAGCAGGTTTCTCGCTTCGTTAACAGAATGATGCAGCGCGGCAAGCGCAGCACCGCTCAGAGTCTCTTCTACGATGCTCTGCAAATTCTCAAAGATCGCACTAAGCAAGAGCCTCTCGATGTTTTCAACAAAGCGGTTAAGAACGTCACCCCTTTAGTTGAAGTAAAAGCTCGCCGCGTTGGCGGTTCTACTTATCAAGTTCCTGTTGAAGTGAAATCTTCTCGCGGTTTCGCTCTTGCTTCGCAATGGCTCATCGCCAATAGCCGCAAACGTCCGGGTCGTACGTTCGCAGAGCGTCTTTCTGCTGAACTGGTTGATGCCAGCAACGGCACCGGCGCATCGGTCAAGAAACGCGATGAGACACACAAAATGGCTGAAGCCAACAAAGCTTTCGCTCATTATCGCTACTAAATAGATATTCAAAAACCACTGTCGGTCACAGTCTTATTGAATTAAAAACGCTTCGACTTTCTCGGTCGAGGCGTTTTTTTCTGGCAACGCTCGAGCAAGTGTTGTAAGAATAGTAAGTAGCAAAGCGTTATTTGAGAACTGATCATTGTGCTCGTAAGTAACGTTTGTAAAGAATGCTCATTCAATTCTGAAGATCTTTATGAAGGATATAAAGATGGCCAGACATCAGGTGGTAACCTAAATTTGGTCTTTCCAAGCAGTGGGCAGCGCTGATCGCTCACCATCTAAATAGAGAAAGATTGTCAACACCATCGATTGAGCAGCGCAAGAAAGTACCCAGCTAGTTATATTTGGAAGGTTCAAATGGATAGCGTTAAAGAAAGGAAGACAGGGCCCGTGGCAGGAAGACAAATTCAGCTTCAAGACGTCCGTAATATGGGTATTGCCGCTCACATCGATGCCGGCAAAACCACCACAACAGAACGGATTCTGTTTTATTCCGGCTTGATCCACAGAATGGGTGAAGTGCACGAAGGCACATCATTCACCGACTGGATGGAACAAGAAAAAGAACGCGGCATCACCATTACCGCAGCCGCTATTACCTCTCAGTGGAGAGGCAAGCGCATCAACTTAATCGATACCCCTGGACACGTTGACTTCACCGTTGAAGTAGAACGTTCCATGCGCGTGCTTGACGGCGTTGTGATTGTGCTTTGTGCAGTCGGTGGCGTACAACCGCAAACCAACACTGTTTGGAAGCAAGCCAACCGTTATGAAGTGCCCAGAATGATTCTGGTCAACAAAATGGATCGCACCGGTGCTGACTTCTACAAAGTCGTCAACCAAATCAAAGAACAGCTTCCCGGCATGACCACCACCTGGGCCAATGCTCATCCGATTCAATTGCCAATCGGCGCTGAAGGCGAGTTCAAAGGTTTAGTTGATCTCGTAGAAATGAAAGCTCACATCTACGACGAAAAAGATCCTATGGGTCAGAAATTCAACATCGTCGACATTCCAGCCGACATGTTGGAAGACGCACAGAAATATCGCAAAGAACTTGAAGAGTCAGTTGTTGAAACCGACGACGCTTTGATGGAAATTTACATGGAAACTGAAACTGTTGAAAACGAGGCTTTCAAAGTAGCCTTGCGCAAAGCAGTTTGCGGCAACAAAGTAATTCCAATTCTTTGTGGTTCAGCTTTCAAAAACAAAGGCGTACAACAACTTCTTGATGCTGTTGTTGATTTGCTTCCTTCACCAGCTGACGTTGCCGCCATCAAAGGCACATTGCCAGATGGTACTGAAACAGACAGAGCTCCTGACGACAACGCACCGTTCTCGGCCCTGGCCTTCAAAGTGATGAACGATCCGTTCGTTGGTAAGCTGACCTTCTTGCGCATCTACTCCGGCAAGTTGCTTGCTGGTTCTTACGTTCTCAACTCCACTAAAGGGAAAAGAGAGCGCATCAGCCGCCTGGTTCAATTGCAAGCAGATAACCGCACAGACGTTGATGAAGCTTTTGCCGGCGACATTATCGCTGCAGTTGGCTTGAAAGACACTACAACCGGTGACACTCTGTCAGCAGAAAATTCACCAGTAATTCTTGAGTCGATGAACTTCCCAGATCCAGTGATCTCGGTTGCCATCGAACCAAAAACCAAAACAGATTCCGACAAACTTGGTGTGTCACTTGGCCGCCTGGCAGAAGAAGATCCAACCTTCAAAGTGCGTGTTGATCACGAAACTGGCCAAACAATCATTGCTGGTATGGGCGAACTTCACTTAGAAATCATCGTTGACCGTTTACTTCGTGAATTCAAAGTAGAAGCCAGCGTTGGTAAGCCACAAGTTGCCTACCGCGAAACCATCAAGAAAAAAGCCAAGGCCGAAGGCAAATTCATCCGTCAGTCGGGTGGTCGTGGTCAATATGGTCACGTAGTCTTCGAACTAGAGCCCCTTCCAGCTGGTAGCGGCTTCGAATTCGTCAACAAAATCGTTGGCGGTGTGGTTCCAAAAGAATACATTCCCGCAATTGAAGCCGGGGTAAGAGATACTCTTGTCGGCGGCGTACTAGCCGGTTACCCTGTAATCGACGTTAAATGCATCCTGGTCTTCGGTTCGTATCACGAAGTTGACTCGAATGAAATGGCCTTCAAGACTGCGGCTTCAATTGGCTTCAAGGAAGGCTTTATGAAAGCCAACCCTATTCTTCAAGAGCCAATCATGAAATTGGAAGTTGAAGTGCCGGAAGAATTCATGGGCGACGTTATCGGTGACATCTCATCGAGACGTGGTCGCATTGAAGGTATGGACACAGTTGATTCACTATCAAAAGTAAAATCAACAGTGCCACTATCTGAAATGTTTGGTTATGTCACCGACATCCGAAACAAGACTCGCGGCAAAGGTACATTCACCATGGAGTTCGCTCACTACGAAGAAGTGCCGAATGCAATTGCTGAAGCAGTAATTTCCAACAAGAAAGACGTTCGCCACTAGAACTTTTTCTGGTTAGACATTCAAAGAGAAGAGCCCTCGGTTTTACCACCGGGGGCTTTTTTTTGGTTGGAGGGGATCGGGTAATTTGACAGAGATTTTTGCGCAAATATCTCTGCCAACATTAAAAGGCATCTCTTCTAAGAAAAGCGGTAAAATTCTCACAGTATTGCTTCCGCACCGCTTTGAAAGTCGCAAGGAGTTTCTCATATGAAGTATCTGCACAGCGGGTACATCCTTTTCTGCCAGGGCGCAGACTATGAAGAAGACGGTCGAGTAGATGCGCGTGGCCTGTTTGACCTTTTTGTCCTCAAAGAAGTACCGAGCAAAATGAACTGCACCTGCGTCATTGGCTTCGGCACCCCTTACGAGCGCCGCCAATACAAAGGCATTGTCACCATCGAAGATCCTGATGGCAACGTGGTTCTGACTAAAGACTTCAATGCCAATGACCCGGGCGATATTTTCAAAGGTCATTACATCTTCCAGCCGGACGTCTCACTTTCAAAAGAAGGCGCCTGGGCGGCCAAAGTTTCGTTGCTAAACTGGAAAGACGACACCATGTGGGACTGCGAGCGCAAGTTCTTCGCTATGCTCGAAGGCGACGCACCGCCAGATCCGTAAAACTGTTTTAGACTGAAGCCATTAACAGAAATCGAGATTCTCGAAGGTTTTGCCGAGCACTTCGCGACTGTCTGCGCCCAGCCAGCGGTCGACGATGGTGGCGTATACGGTGCGGAAATCAATAGTGTGATTGAGATCGCCGTGATCAAGACTTGTGAGCGACGGATACTCACCATACAATCCGCCTTTGACGCCGCTACCAAGAACAAGACAGGGTGCAGCTGTACCATGATCTGTGCCGCCGCCGCCGTTCTCTGCCACCCGACGACCGAACTCTGAGAAAATCAGCACCAGCATTTTGTCGTCACAATTGTTCTGCTTAAGATCTTCCTGAAAAGCGCGCAGCGATTTACCCAGGCCACTGAGTAAGCTAGTCTGCGTGCGCAGTTCACCGGCATGAGTATCGAAGCCATCATAGCCAAGAGTGTAGACCTTGGCGCCGATGCCACCACTGACCATTTGTGCCACGAACTTCAAACTCGAACCTAATTTGCCGTCTGGATATTTGACTGTGGTCTTATGACCCTTGACCAGGTCGAGCAATTTCTCAGAAGCCCGATTAGCTTCTAAGCCGCTTTTGCGCAGCTTATCGACAATTGGTCTGCGGTCATCGAAATCATTGTATATGTCGCCAAAGGCTTGCAACTGCAAAGCTCTATCCGCTTTGTAAAGGGGATCGACTTTGAATCTAAATGCCTGCACGTCGGAGACCGAAGGCACCACAATTTTGCGCGCCAAAAGCGATTTGGGCAAAAGCGGATCGACGTTTACAGCCAGCATATTTGGATTGGCCGCGGCTGCAGAGATGCTCAAATAATCAAGATAACGTCCTAACCATCCGGTATCGCCGATGATATCAGGCTGGGCCGTCTGCCAGATTTCGATAGAGCGGAAGTGCGAGCGGTTGGGTTCCGGATAGCCAACACCTTGAATCACGGCAAGCTGCCTATCGTTGTAAAACTGAGCGAACTCACTTAAAGCAGGATGGAAACCAACATGGTCATCAATCTTCAACACGTCTGTTTGCTTAATGGCAATTTTGGGACGGGCATCATAGTAAGCACCGTTGCTGTACGGAATAATGGTGTTGATACCATCATTGCCGCCGTTCAGTTGAATCACCAGAATGGAGCGCCCAGCAGCAACCGCCGCGTCTACTTGTGCACTGGCATTCGCTGCCATTCCATCTAACTGATAGCGGCCTAAAAGCCCCAGTGCTACCAGACCAGCTAGAAAATCACGGCGGCTGATTGAACTTGTGTTTTGGTTTTTAGCCATATCGCCTCGACTGGTTTTTAGCGGTGTTATTACTAGTTTAACTGATAAGTCGGCAAGGTCATAATCAAATGTATGAGGCCACGCAGGCGGGCATCGAGGACTTTACCGTCAGGCAAATGGTCTAGCTTTTTACCGTCCATGTCCGTAGACAAATATTCAATTAATCGCGCCCGAGCAGAAGTAGGTGCGTCGCCGTCTACCAGTAGACTGAGAAAATAATCGACAGTTTCGTCCACAGTAGTTAAGCCTTGCTCGGCAGCGATTTGCGCCGGTGAAGAATATTTCTCTAGATAATCAAACTTTTGCGAGATAATGCGCGCGGCAAAATTAAAGCGTTCCATCATGGTATCTGAAGCAATCCAGCTCTGGCCGCCATCCCATCCTTTGACCGAAGGCGGATTGAATAAATTTTGCCCCATGGCCGCCATCAAGCGCGGCACTTCCGCATCAACTTTAAAAATCTGGAAAGTCTTGAGAGTACCAATCACATACTCACAAGGGCTTTTTACCAGAGAGTGATAGCACTGCTCAGAAGCAAATGCAGGAGATGAGAAGATCGCCTTGAGCATAGCGCCGATGTTGTGATCGCTTTTGTGATAGACAGCGGCAATGTCGTCGACAAAAAATTCTGGCGGATTCTCTAGTGCGAAAAAGCGCAATAATTTGTGTGCCAGATACCGACCAGTTGCTTTTTGATTGGCAAGAATGGTGACAATATCGTCGCCATTAAAATTGCCGCTGCGACCGAGAAATGTTTTGACGCCATCGTCATGCTGGCCGCTGTTAAAAAAGTATCCGGATGGCTTTGTTTGCCAGCCGGTAAAGGCCCGGGCACCCTCTTTTACGTCTTGCTCAGAATAATTACCGATGCCCATGGTGAATAATTCCATCACTTCCCGCGCGTAATTTTCGTTTGGTTTTTTCTTGCGGTTTTGTTGATTATCAAGCCAGATAATCATGGCCGGATCTTTCGACATAGCCAGAAGTAAATCGTCAAAGCGACCAAAGGCGAGCTTGCGCATGGTGCAGTTTTGCACGTACATGGCGTACGGGCTGCGCACTCTATAGTCGGCTGTGGCGAAGTGTCCGTGCCAGAACAGTGTCATTTTTTCTTCGAGCGGGCGAGCCGTAAAGACCATGCGAAAAAGCCACCAGCGTTTGATATCGTCAGGGTTGGTGAAATCGAAAGATTGCTCTACCAGCATTTTTTCTAAGGCACTATTGTCGACGGTAGATGGACTAGTAAGACGGGCCACCGCGTCGCCATAACTAATCTCCGTATATGGTGCCAATTCTTCGGGAGTAAATCCAAAACCGGCGCGAGTGACAAGATGCCTGACTGCCCGGTGCCAGCGCCGACTCTTCTTACCGCCGATAGCAGAAGTTGACTTAGCCTTACTCGGCATAGGCAGGCACCTTACCGCGCTTGAGCTGTTCGAGTTCTTCCATTTGCGCCGGTCTGACAATTCGTTTTAAAACTTCGGTGAAATGCTCTTGTCTGATTTTGATTTGATCGATAAGTAGACTTATGGCCGGATCGTTTTCTTCTTTGGGCATGGGATCCGGTGCCACTCCGCTCGCCATTTTCGTTGCCAGCGTAGCCTTGAATTCTTTACGTTGTTCACTCAATTGCTCTCGCACAGCTTTCAAATCGCTGCGATAAATATTGAAAAATTCATTCAACTCTTTGCGCTGGGCTTCTTCAAGCGACGGTATCAGCCGCATTTGCTCGAGAGTAGGATTAGGATCGATAAGCATTTTACCGATGTCATCGCCTGGGCCGGGTCTTTTATCTACAGACGGAACTACAGCCGCAGCAGCGCTATCGCTGAAAAAGTTGCCGCGGGCAAACTCACGGGGCACAGCTGACGAATTTGCATCGTGCTGTTTCTGGTGATTTGATTTAGATGCAAAGGCTGGGTTAATCTGCGCGGCAATTGCAATAGCGATGACCAGCAGTGTAGATGTCTTCATGCTAAGCCTAGTAATGCAGAACAAATTAAATAGCCCAAAAAAAGTCCCACTGCACCTAGGCTAAAACTGTAATTTTCCACAGCGCTTCTCCTCCACTAAGTATGGCAGATCGCGCAAACTGGAATCCGTTGCCTGATCTGAAACGTGCACGTTTGAGTTTTTCAAACTGAAACGTTAACGTTTCAGTTTGAGCAGAAGAATCCCCAAAGAAAAACCGCCTTCATTAATACAACGAAGACGGCTTCCAACGAATTTAAAAATTTGGGCGGTACAGGATTTGAACCTGTGACCCCTTCCATGTCAAGGAAGTGCTCTACCCCTGAGCCAACCGCCCGCAGTCATCTATTGTAACTTGAAGCGGCCTCCGGCGAATATCAAGATCGCAAGAGACAAGGAAAGTTCGCAACAATAAGAAACGCTGACCATTTCTTTGAAAAGAAAGGCGGCACCCAGATTCGAACTGGGGGATAGAGGTTTTGCAGACCTCTGCCTTACCACTTGGCTATGCCGCCGTAAAATTGTCTGAATTTAGCCCTCAGACAAGACACATGCTATTTCCCGCGCGTTCATTTGTCAATTCTAGCGCATCGTCACAAGGCTTTTAGTCGGCCAAGAAAGCGAGCAGTGCTCCAATATCTCAAGGCCCATGCGGGTATCATTAGCTTAACGTTTTGTCTTCCAGCAATTCAGCAAGCTCTAAAGGTGACCGGCACGCATGCAAATGGTATTGAGACGAGTACTGGCGGCTATTCCCATGCTCTTTCTCATCTCGCTGGTCAGCTTTACTCTCATGCGAGCTTTGCCTGGAGATCCAGTCGACGTAATGCTAGGGTCAGCGCAAAAAGAGCTGCCGACTGAAGATTTGAAAGTTTTGCGAGAAGAATTCGGCCTTAATCAAAGCCCGGCCAGGCAATATCTGTTCTGGCTATCGGGCTGGGTCAAGGCTGACAATCTCGCTTCGGCCAATGCTCTGGGCAGGTCTTACCGCGACGGCCGCCCTGTAAAAGAAGTGATTGTGGAGCGTATTCCCGCTACTCTCACGCTGGTGGGCATTGCGCTTGTGCTGTCCTTTGCCCTGGGCCTGAGCGTGGGCATCCTGGCTGCATTTCTCAGTTTGCAAGGCAATAAACGAGCAGACTCGGCATTGACGGCAGTTTTACTGGCAATTTATTCAGCTCCCAATTTTTGGCTAGCCTTTCTGGCATTGGCCGCCCTGGCCAGTCAAGCAGGTCTGGCACTGGTGAAGCTGCCAATTCTTGGCTTGCATCCACCAGGCGCCCAGCCTACGTTTGGCGCAGAAATCGAATATTTATTTCTGCCCGCCATTATCCTTTCTACACGCCGTATGGCCAAAGTTGCTTTGTATGTGCGCACACTGGCTCTGGACGAAATCGGCAAAGAATATGTGGTGGCCGCCCTCGCCAAAGGTCTGTCGCTGATGTCGGTGATTACCAATCATGTTCTCAAGAACTGTTTGATTCCGGTGGTGAATTTGGCTGGCCTCTCACTGCCGGCTTTGATTGGCGGCTCGGTGCTGATCGAAACCATTTTTTGCGTGCCCGGCATGGGCCGGCTCATGGTCGAGTCTACCTTCGGCCGCAATTATCCCGTGCTGATGGGCCTGGTCATGCTCTACGGCACCATAGTCATTCTCGCTAATTTGCTGGCCGACGTGCTCAACAAAGTGATTGATCCGAGGCTGGAAAATTGAAGTCGCTCAATAAAAATGTCATCGCCGGAGCAGTGGCCATGGCCGTTCTGCTTACAACAGCGCTGACGCCAATAATTTTGCAGCTCGTCGGTATCGTCATCGAGCCGCCCATATCCAGCCTGCATGAGGTAAATTTGCCGCCCTCGTGGCAGAGCGAACACTTCTTAGGCACCGACGCCCTGGGCCATGACCTGGTCAAAATGATTGTTTTCGGCGCCATGGGCTCACTATCAGTGGGCTTGTGCTCGGCCTTTGTGGCTGTGGTCCTCGGCAATATCTGGGGCTCCACCGCGGCGCTGGCTGGAGGCTTTGTCGACAGCGTGATGATGCGCCTGGTTGACGCCCTGCTGGCGGTGCCGTCCATCATTCTTTTGCTCACGCTCAGTTCAATATTGTCGGCCCCGGAGCTGATTGAAAAATTTCCAACAATATTGCTCAGTAGCCTGGGCGTCACCGCTTACACCGATGGGCTGATGCCTTACTTCATCGTTATTGTCGCCATCACTGCGACCACCTGGCTCGAATCGGCGCGGGTGGCCAGGGCGCGAGTGCTGGCCATCAAAGAAGAAGACTTTTTCGTGGCCGCGCGTGCCCTCGGCAGCTCATTCAACCAGCTTTTGGGCAAACATTTATTGCCGGCTCTAGCCACTACAGCCGTGGTTGAAGCGACATTACTGGTTAGCGATGCCATCATCATGGAGTCAGGCTTGAGCTTTCTTGGGCTGGGGCTGGGCCCGTCTACGCCAAGCTGGGGCAGCATGCTCAAAGACGCGCAAGCTTGCTTGATTGCCGGCAACTGGTGGGCGGCGGTTATACCTGGATTGCTAATTTGCTTCACAGTAATCGCCGTGCATCTATTAGGTGAAGGCTTTTTAGCCTCTAAGCGGGCCCGCGGCAAAATTCCAGCCTGAGCTTTGTTGGTTCAAGAATCGGCTAGAATATTGCCATGCTTTGAGAATTTACCCAGACAATTACGGATAGCCAATGAAATTCACTTCCGCATCCACCAGCAAAAGCTATAGCAATTTATTGTTTGCCACCGTTATCATCAGTGCTCTGACGCTCAGTGCATGCGGCGACAGCAAAGAAGTTAGTTTTAACTCTGGCGGCATGACTCAAGTATCGAGAGCCGGTGCCAGTTCTGTACCAGACGACTTGAAAAAACTGGTTTATCCTGGTGCCACTGCCAGTGGTTCGCAGTCGGCCAGCGAAAATGGCAAAGACGCCAACGATCATTCACGCTATTTAAATTTGTCTACCAGTGATTCAATTGAAAAAGTTGCAGTCTGGTACGAAGCAGCTTTAAAGAAAGAAGGCTGGAATATTGAGAAGAACGAGGCCATGGGTAATCTGGTGACACTGAGCGGCACACTTAAAGATGCCGAGGTGGCAATCAATATTGCCGACGATTCTGGCAAGACATCAATCATCGTCAATCAAAGCACCTCTCTTGGTGCCATACCAGACGACGAAGCCGTTGAAAACTTCAAGCCGAACAAAGAGGTTCCACCCACTGACTAAGATTGATGCAAAGTCAATCGAGGCAAAGCCAGTGGCTCTGGCTGAAGTTTTAACGTCTTCAATTACCGGTCTAATTGCTGAAACCATTAAAAGCGAAATAGCCGGAAACATCAAAATTTCGAAACCACGCTTTGGCAGTTTTGTCAGAGTAGATTCGCCCGAAAACGAAATTTCGGTTTTCGCAATTGTCTTCAATGTAATCACCAACCCGCCTGACAGTGTGCACAAACCAAGCGCACTTGGACTCACACGCGATCAGTTGCGAGTGGAACAGCCGCATATTTTCGCCCTGCTCAAAACAGAAGTGCACGCCCAAATTGTCGGCTACCTTGATTGGCAGACAAAGGCTATCTATCAACATCTGCCACCACAGCCTCCTGAGGTGCATGATTTTCTCTACACTGCCACCGTTGATGAAGTGATGAAACTATCCAGCGAATTCGAATTTTTGCGGCTGCTCAATGGTGTCACTAGCGTACCGCCTGACGAACTGATGGCTGCCAGTGTGCGCGAAGCTGCTCGTGCACGAGCAGCTGATATTGCCACTCCCGCTGAAGCCGAGGCAATTTCGACAGCTTATCTAATTGAAGCCGGACGAGCAATCTCGCAACTGTTCCGCTCTGATTACGAACGCATGCTCAGTATCGTCAGGAAAATCAAACCGGCTAATGTTGGTTAAATCCACACCGCCGTCGCCTAATCGCAAACAACCAGGTCTACATAGGGCCGCGAAACAGTTTTAATCACAGGCTCAGATTTCGCCTTGGTCTTATCTACCGGCTCAAAGTTGACGTCTATTCTGACCAGCGCGGCTTTCTTGTGCACATAACGAGTCGGTAGCATCGCCTGCAATCCGGCTTCGGCACTGAAATTTTTCAACAAGGCGGCGCGAGTCATGCCGGGTTTAATAGCAGTGCAATCTTTCATCAAACACTTTAGCCACTCTTCGTGGGCAGAGTAGGGCTTGGCTCTGGTAGGTAAATCGAGTGTCAAGGGCGAAACAGTTACTACTTCCCAGCCGGTTTTGCTCAAAGAAATATCCGCCCTGATAAGTTGGCAGCTCTTTAGCAAATATCTATAGGGGCTTGGCTGATCGCCAGCGTCGGCACTGAATAGCTTGAGCAGGTCATCGCGCGAAGATCCAGGAACAAACTTCTTGCCTTCGCTTACTACTTTTTGCAGCCAGCTAAAATTAGAAGTGTCAGACTCTGCAGAAGAAGGATTTACTTGCACGGCCATTGCCACCACAAAAGACGCTATCGCTACAAATATCACCAGAATTTTTTTGTTCATTGACTGCACCCTAAGCTAACTCTGCGCTGTCTGCATATTTCATGTAAACCCAGACGGCAAGCGAGACTATGATAATCAGTACAGTCGAAACGGCCGAGCCGAAAGCCCAATCACGCACGGTGAGAAACTGGTTTTGAATCAAGTTTCCCATGTACATATATTTGCCACCACCAAGCAAATCAGGGGTAACGTAATCACCAAGCGACGGAATAAAAACCATGAGAGAGCCGGCAACGATACCGCCACTGGTGAGCGGTAAAAGTATTTTGAAGAGTGTCCGAAGTGGGCTGGCTCCCAGATCTAGCGAGGCCTCAATCAATCTGATGTCGACCTTCTCTATCGCCGTATAAAGCGGCAAAATCATATAGGGCAGATAGTTGTAAACCATCCCCAGCCACACCGCAAAAGGTGTGTAGAGGAGCGGGGGCAACTGATCACCCACGCCGCAAGCAGCCGCCAGGTGAGCAAGTATCCCGGTTGGTCTGAGAATTGTGATCCAGGCGTAGATGCGCAAAAGTGACGATGTCCACAGCGGCAGCACAATCAAAAGTATGAGCATGTTGCGCATGCTGCGTTTTGTGAAGAGCGCCAGCCACACTGCAAAAAAATATCCCAGCACGAGCGTTGAGCCAGTTGTAAGCGTCGAAAGCAGCAGCGAACGCATCAAAGCTGACAGGTATGGGCCGTGAATAAAGCGCCAGTAATTGTCCAGACTAAAGCCTAAAACTACGCGCCCCAGCTGGTCTCGCCCGCCGAAACTGTAGACCCAGAGGATCACAAGAGGAACCAGGACAAAGAGAGCAAGATAAATGCACGCGGGTGCCAAAAGCCAGAGTCTGGCGCCAGGTCTTTGAGAACTCTTAGAGATGTTCACTTTTGCTTCTCTAAACGGCAAGATACACTATACCGTCTATAGCTAACTAAAATCGAAAGAACAGCTCCACTATGCTCAAGATTATTTTTCTCGGCACGCCCCAATTTGCAGTTCCTACCCTGGAACACCTGATTGCCAACGAAGAGCGTCTCGGCCTCAAAGTTGTCGCTGCTGTTTGTCAGCCCGATAAACCAAAAGGTCGCGGCGGCAAAGTAGAAATGCCTCCGGTCAAAGTACTGGCTCAGGCTCACAATATCGAAGTCTTACAACCAAGCGCCCTGGCCCGGTCTCCTGAGACAGTGGAAAGAATGCGCGAGCTTGCTCCAGATCTTCTGGTAATGGTGGCATTTGGACAAATTTTGAAGAAAAATGTGTTGGAGATGGCACCCCTGGGTGTAATCAACGTTCACGGATCACTTCTTCCTGAGCTGCGCGGAGCGGCACCGATTAACTGGGCGATTATCAATGGCGATACCGTCACTGGTGTCACTACCATGTACACTGAGGCCGGAGTAGACACTGGGCCTATGCTGCTTAAAGCTGAGATGACCATTACTCCCGACATGACGGCAGTAGAACTGGCCAGCGAAATGTCTCATGCCGGCGCAGAACTTTTGATTGAAACAGTTATCGCTCTGCAAAACAAAACGCTTAACCCTGAAAAGCAAGATGATGCAAAAGCTACTCTTGCCCCAATGCTTTCTCGCGCAACTTCCAAAATCGATTGGACGAAATCAGCTGCCGAAATTCACAACCTGGTACGGGGCCTGACGCCGTGGCCGTCAACCATTGCCGGTTTCAGAGACGCCGAGCTCAAAATTTTAAAAACGGGATTGCCTGAAGGAAGTTTAGAGTCGGCTGCCAATGCAAAAACGGCAGGCGAGTTAATGAAAGAGCGGGGCAAAATTTTTGTTACTTGCGGCAAAGGACAGTTAGAGTTTTTGGAGTTGATCGAAGTGCAGCCCGCCAACAAAGCAAAAATGGCGGCCGCAGCCTGGGTCAACGGTGTTAGATTGGAAACAGGTGAATGTCTTAAATGAGCGCAGAAAATAGCGAGCCCAAATCTGAGCCGCGCAAAAAGAACGATTCACATCTGCGCAAAAGAGGCGTTTCTTCGCGCAAACTGGCAGTTGAAGTTCTAATCAAAATTCAAGAACGGGGCGCCTACACCAACATCGCCCTGGCTAACGCTCTAGATGGCAGCAAGTGGGATCTTTCTGAGCGCGATCGCGCATTCGTTACCGCCCTGGTTCAAGGTGTTTTGCGTAACGCCAACAATCTCGATAAAACCATCGGCACAATATCTAGCAAGCCAGTCAATAAAATTCAGCCACCGCTTTTAAATCTATTGCGCATTGCGATTTTCCAACTGGAATCAATGCCCGATATTCCGCAGAGTGCAGTGGTCGATACTGCCGTAGAACTGGCGAGGGTCATAGGTCATGTGGGCCTTTCAAAATTCGTTAACGGCATCCTGCGCACCTACATTCGCAATGTCGAAAAAGGCCGAGTAGCAGTGGTCGAGCCTTTAAATCTGGCAGAAATGGCTGACGACCAAATCGTTGCCGCCTTATCAGAACAACATTCTATGCCATCATGGTTGGTATCGCGCTGGCTAGCCAGATTTGGTGCAGACGAGACAGCCAGGTTGTTAAAAGCTTCCGATACTCCGGCTAAATTGACTCTGCGCGTCAATGATATTGCCATGGAAACTGACGGCTATCAGCGTCTGCTCGCAGACAAAGGCGTAATTGCTGAACGCTCTAAGCTGGTACCAACTTGTTTGACTATCACCGAGCGCAAAAGCATCAAAGGCCCGGTCGAAAAATTACCCGGTTATGACGACGGCATTTTCTCCATTCAAGATGAAGCTGCAGCTTTCGTCGCACAGGTTATGGCTCCTCAGTCTTCTGATGTAGTGATTGATTTATGCGCCGCCCCTGGCGGAAAGACCCTGCATATTTCTGAAATGATGAACAACAAAGGTCGCATCATTGCCATCGATAAACACGAAAAAAGGCTAAATCTCGTTAAAGAAAACAGATTGCGTCTGGGCCTGACAAATATCGAAACTTACGCAGCGGACGGCACAACATACGAACACCCTCCCGTAGATAAAGTGCTGGTTGATGCTCCTTGCTCAGGAACCGGCGTAATTAACAAGCGCTCTGATATTCGCTTGAAATTAAAAGAAGAAGACATTGACGCCGTCAATGCCATTCAAAAAGCACTGCTGACAAACGCAGCCAAACTAGTCAAACCCGGCGGCGTGCTAGTTTATTCAACCTGTTCAATTGAAAAAGAAGAAAACGAAGATATCGTTGAGTGGTTTTTAAGCGAATTCAAAGACTTTGCACGCGAAGATATTACGTCTGCATTTCCAGAGGGCACACTGGCCGAGCTTGGTCTGGAAAAAGAAGCGGCCGAAGGTTACGCCTTCTTCTTACCATCCAGGCATGAGTTCTCGGGCTTTTTCGTGGCGAAGTTAAGACGTCAATAAAGATAAACTTGCGCAGACGAGCGCCGTGATCCTGGCAGATTTACGCCCGGGCGCAAATCTGCCAGGTGTAATGGTCTGACGTTCGTTGCTTCACGTGACGACTAGTCCTCAGTCACAGCGGGTATCTTTTTAAATGGAATCCGTTCAGCCAGTCCGATAATATTTGGAGAAAGTCATGGAAACAGGCCTGGGATTTTTACTTTTCGTGCTGGGCTATTTGCTCGCATCAATCAAAATTGTCAAAGAATATGAGCGCTTTATTGTCTTTACCTTAGGCCGCGCCGATGGCGTGCGCGGTCCAGGCATGCAGTTGGTTTTTCCACTGCTGCAGACATCGCGCAAAGTCGACCTGCGCATCATCACTATGTCGATTCCCATGCAAGAAATTATCACCAAAGACAACGTTTCGGCTAAAACTGCGGCGGTTTGTTTCTTCCAGGTTGTAGATCCATTTAAAGCCGTGACCAAAATTGAAGATCCGTTCAATGCCACGTCGCAAGTAGCACAGACCACTTTGCGCAGCGTGCTCGGTCAACACGAATTAGACGAGTTGCTGACTGAAAGAGACGCCATAAACGCCAAACTATCGGCCATTATCGACCGCCAAACTGAGGGCTGGGGCATCAAAGTAATTTCAGTAGAAGTTAAAGATGTTGAAATTCCCGAAAGTATGAAACGAGCCATGGCCAGACAAGCCGAGGCCGAAAGAGAACGCCGAGCCAAAATTGTAGCTGCCGAGGGCGAACATCAAGCTGCCGAAAAATTGGCTGAAGCAGCGCGCGTGATCGGCACGGTCCCAGGGGCGATGCAACTGAGACAGCTGCAAACAATGGTGGAAGTGTCAGCTGAAAAAAACTCTACTCTGATTTTCCCAGTGCCCATCGAACTGATGCAATTCGTTCAAGGGGCGGCCAAACACTTCAACAAAGATGAGGCGGCACAAGATCCGGGAGCCACTATCAAAATCGAAGACAAACCGGGACAAATTGCCGCCAGTAAACCTCAATCGCAAGAGAAATAAATGACCAAGTTATGAGCAGAAGGACGACGATTTCAATAAATTTGCTTGTCGCCTTTATTTTTGCCAGTAGCTGTGCTGCCGAACAAGAGCCTAAGACAGCAGATGACTACTTTCACTTGGGTCTTAGTCTGAAGAAGGATGGCTTTGCAGAGGCATCTCGCTCGGCCTTAGAGCAGGCCATCCTCTTAGATAAGAATGGACCAATAAGTAAGAAAGCCGCCGCCATTATTCGTGGGCGACTGCCAAAATTTACCGTCAGCGTTACGGCTGAACAAGAGAATATAAAAGCCTACGAGCTCATGATGGCGGGTGACTATACCAAAGCAATCTCAGCCTACACAACAATCATTGCTCACTATCCCGACTTTGAGTGGCCTTATGGCAATCTGGCTTACGTTTATATTCAACAGAAACGCTATCCTGCGGCCATTCGCCAGCTAAAAAAAGCTGTGGCCATTAGCCCCAATTTTGCCAGCGCCTGGGGCAATCTGTCTGAATGTTATCGCCTCACTGGTGACGTTGAAAAAGCAGAGCAATGCCGCAAACGAGCACTGCAAGCACTGCCGAAAAATCTAGAAAAATTGTAAAAATTAGCGTTTGTCTTGACTTCTTGCTCTGAAAAATTCAGGCAGAGTCAACTCTTTTGGCTTGGCCACAATCCATGAAAGGCCCTCTGCTACTGCGTTGAGCAATGCCTGCTCCGGATCGGCCGCCATTTCTTCTTCAAAAATCAATCGGTAGGGCGCGACATTCTCGCCGTACCAGAGAAAAACACGCGCGCTGCCGGCACCGTGGGCAATACCAAAGTTCAGCATCAGGTGATCTAGATCAGGTGGCGCCGAGACATCAAAATGACGTGCATAATCAGCGATAGAATCAGGTCCGCCAGCAAAATCCAGGCCGGCGCGATATTTTCCGAACATTCCGGTTTCTTTAAAAGTTCGCCCACGAATGATCACAAGTTCTGAAGCACCGCGGCGATAAGTCAACCAACCCCGCCAGTCAGACGCGGCAAAACCGGCAAGCTGCAAGCCAATCTCTCGCTCCACCGCTTCTTTCAATGTGTGACATTCAGGCGGCAGCTCAGCAAGCGCCGAAGCACGCTGCGCTTCTTCTTTGGCTATTAATTCTGATTCGAGCTCTAAGAGCCGTATGTGGAGCATCCAGTCACTTTGTCGCCATTAAACTTGCACTGATACAATTTTACTGCTTATTTGCCAACCAAAATATTTAGTTCTTTGTAGGCCATGAATGCGGCCATAAAAAGCATTATGGCGCCAAAGCTAGTGCGCAGAGAAGAATCTTTGAGCTTGAGAGCCAGTTTACTGCCAATCATCGATCCCGGCACGGCACCGCAAGCCATAATCAATACAAGCCAAATCTGCACATGATCTAAAAGTGTGTGGGAAACAGCGCCGGGAATGGATAGACAGGCAACTACCAGGAGGGATGTGCCAAAGGCCGATTTGACATTCATATTGAAGGCGCTGAGCAAAATGGGTATTAAAATAAAACCGCCGCCCACGCCAAAAAAACCTGCCAACAGGCCGGTTAGAAGTCCTATGGGGAAAATCCTCATCCATGAAATACCAGCATGTCCTTGCTCGGCCACGGCCGCTGAACTGGTTTTGAGTTTATAAGTGTAGCCGCTCACCAGATCTAGACCGGCCAGTGCAATCAATGCCGAAAAACAAATCATCAAAATTTGCCCATGTACAAAAGTGGTGGCATAAGCACCAAGCACGACGCCGATGATGCCCGGTAAGACCAGTGCTTTGACCATAGAAAAATTGACCAATTTCTCTTTGACGTAATTGATTGAGCCTGCCATAGAAGTGGGCACAATCAGCGCTAAAGTCGTACCAACGGCATCATGAGGATCCAATTGCAAAAACAAGCGCAACATCGGTGTGCAAACAATGCCGCCGCCCACTCCAAATGTTCCCGAAAGCAAACCTGTCAGCACACCAATTAATAGTGCCACCCCAATGACGACGGGCGTGAGAACGACGTCAGGTGTATCCACTTACATGTATTGTGAAAGCACTTTGCCCAGATCGGGATTTTCCACAATCATCTGGTCAAAGTACGGATTTTTTGTTAGCTTTTTAGCAATGGAACGATCATGCTTGATGGCGCGGTAAAGGCCCTCTGGGTCTAAAGTGACCACATTGAGAGCTTTAGGATTTTTTGCCAGGATGCGCGCTGCCGAGCCCCATTTGGTAATGCGACGACAGGTGTAATGATCGGCTTCTGCAATTTTGTCTATGTGGTGATGCGCGGCCAGCAAACGTGCCGAGGCGGCGTGACTGCAAATAGCGGCTACCAAAGTAGGATCGGCCATCACCATTTTATCCAGCCAGGCATATTTAGCCATTTTCTTCGCAGTGGATACGTCGCTGCGAATAGTTTTGGCACTAACTAGATATTCGTGAGGCGGCCGCAGGGGTGCTGTTTGATTTGCACTAAATTGAGTTGTATTTAACTGCGGTGCAGTGGTCTGCGCTTCGCTGGAAGTCACACTTACGCTAATCAGCAGCGCACCAGTTAAAAGTGCCGTGGAAAATTTGTGGTTCTGTACTTGACGGGAAGGCATCTGCTAGTCTCAGTAATATGTCTGGTTGTTGACGCGATTTTATCACTATAAGCTCTGAACACATTCACATCCAGCTTATCTAAGCAGTTAAGAGTAAAAAGCATATGCCTGACAATTCGGGTGGAAGCAGCGGAGACAGACCGTCCGGGCATGAGGGCGGCTCCGACCGGCTTCAGCCGTCGGAGAGTGAACCTGAAGTTGAGTCCGAAGCCAAGCTCGAAGCCAAACATGACGTCAAACCTGACGTTACATCCGAGGCAAAGAAAATTTCCCCCCAGGCCAAACCGGAAGCCGAATGGCTCGCCGGCCAGGGTATTGCCGCCGGGCTTTCCGGCCAATCGCAGTCGGCCGCCACCGACATTATTAAAGAAAGTTCTAAAAGGTCTTATTTGAGCCGCGACTTTGGCCTCAAAAACGAAGCTCAAGCTATTTCGCCCTTTGCCTTGAAACCCAACCTGGTGCCCTTAAAGTCTGAGCTGGCACAGGCCGACGATGAGAAAACCTTTGAAAAGTTCAAACCGCGCCTTTCAGAACTGCTTGAATTAACGGGCAAAGCCACTGAGGCTGACGCTGCGCGGCTTTCTCGGGCGGAAGAAAAAGGCCTGAGCGACACGCGCGAACGGCTGGCCAATTGTGACAATGCCCAGGACGCTCTCTCAAATGCGCTTCATCTAGCCCGCCTCTATCAACATTTACGATATATTGAAGAGGCCAAACAGGCCACTTTATTTTCGCTTGGTATTGATCCCGACAATCTTTTAGGCAAACAGCTTTTGAAGGAATTAGAAAGAGTGCAAACAACAGATCTCGGCCTCAGTCAGGGCATTGCTCTTGATCCCTTATTTACCAAAAGCGCTTTGCGCAATCGCATCATCAATTTGAGCGGCGGCAAAGTCATTGTGGTCGGCGACCTTTTAATTGATGAACTGGTGGAAGGGCGTCCTGAGCGCATTTCACGTGAAGCACCAGTACTAGTTTTAGAACATGTAGAAACCGAACTGATACCCGGCGGCGCAGCCAATACCGCTCACAATATCACTGCACTTGGTGGAAATTGTCACGCCATAGGCGTGTGTGGTATAGACGACTATGCCCCCAAATTAGCAGCGGTTCTCACCCGTTACGGCATCACTCACGATCTGGTGGAAGACCCCAGTCGCCCTACCACCGTCAAAAGTCGCGTCATTTCAAAATCACACTCGCTTTTGCAACAGCTCTTGCGTATCGATCGCATATCTCACGCCAAGATAAGCAGCGCCATTGAAAGTCAGCTGATCGAAAAGATTAGCGGCGCCAACGACACACGCCCTTCTCACGCCATCATCGTCTCTGACTACAAAGCCGGTGTCATCACCGATGGTGTCATTGCCGCGGTGCGTAAATTAGCTGAAACGCGCAAGACTATGGTTATAGTCGATGCTCAAAATAGCTTTGAAAGATTCGGCAATTGCACACTGATGACGCCAAATCAGCCGGATGCCGAAGCGGCATCCGGCATCAAAATTACTTCGAAAGAGTCACTGCGCCAATTAGGCGAAATTCTACTAAATAAATCTGGAGTAAAAGCTCTGCTGGTTACTCGCGGCGGAGACGGAATGGTCTTGTTTGAACGGGGCAAACCGATGGTTGAATTGCCTGCTTTTAACAGGTCTGAAGTATTCGACGTCACCGGTGCCGGCGACACTGTTGTGGCTACTATGGCTCTGGCTCTGACTTCCGGCGCATCAATGGTTGAAGCTATGGCCCTGGGAAATCTTGCGGCATCAATTGTGGTGCGCAAACCTGGTACTGAAGTCACCAGTCAAAAAGAAATGCTCGATCATCTAGAACAGCTGAACTTGCCTGAATAGGAAGTATTTAAATCAGGTTTTTGTTCTCGTAGTTCTCTCTTACACGAGCGTAAACCAGATCTAGTGGATCGTTGTACTGAGATATTTTTTCGATGAAATCTTGTTGTACAGAGGCTGGTAGTCTGTCCAGACTGGTGGAGACATTGTCGGCTACGGCAAAAGCGTGAGCTTTGATTTGTTCAACCATGATTTCATTTTCTTTGAGCATGTCGGCGAAGCGCTGCGCTTCAGGAGTCATTTTGTCAAATCTTTCTGTGTGCAGTTCATTGTGAAAGGCAGTGCTGGAATTAGATTCGATACCGGCCAGTTCGCCTTTATTTTGATCAATCGCCATTTTAGAATTCCTCAGTTTTTGGGGTGTCGCCCTCGCGTGCCTATATCTATGTGTGTGAGAGAATTCTTCGACAAGGGTTTTCGTAGAAACCACATGATTTGGCAAAAAAACTTTGCTGGTAATATGTCAAATCGTATTCGTTGTCGCTTTTCGGGCCATTTGCAATGACTGCTTTTTCCCCTGACATGTCAGCCCACCAGCTGCTCAAAGTCGCAAACGACCACCACACGGGGGTTCTGTCTCTGTCGGACGGCGAACGCTGTGATCTCATCGAGCTGCTCAAAGAAAAAGCCCGCGATGAGCTCGAATTTGGCGAAGAAGTTTTATTTGAAAAAGTGCGGCTGGTCAGGCGAGTAACCGGAGCCGTCTCCATCTTCTTTGAAAAAGACGAACCGCCTAAAGTGCCTAAAGTGCCTAAAGCCAAGGCAAAAGCAGACGTCAAAGAAGAAGCTTAACCAATCCTTGTATTATGAATTCGTTTTTTGCGCTAACTTAGTCGAAACACGAGAAAAGAGGCACCAGACAATCATGCAAGAGCAGACGATATCCAAAAAGAGTGGGTTAAATATACTCGACTACAGTTTGGTAGTGATGTCGCTCCTCGCCATAGCCGGATTCGGCCTGGCGAAAGCCGGTCACGCTGGTGTTAATCAGGTGATCAAAGGCACTCACAAGGTCAATATCGACGTTTATATTACCGGCCTCAAAACCAAAGACCTTGCCTTATTTAAAGTAGGAGACAAAAGCTCCATCACTATCCGCAACCAACCGGTGCAACCGCCCATGACCATCGTCAAGGTTGACCACTGGCAGAAACAAGTAGCTTTTATAAGCCCTGACGGCAAAAAAGCACTGGCATTTCCCGACCCTGCCAATGCTATCGCGCATGATTTCGTGGTCACCGTTCAAGATGAAGCAGACGCTACAGACGACGGCTACGTCATTCGCGGCAACAAAATTAAATTGGGCAATCAAATCGAACTCGAAGCCTTCAAATATAGGGTGCAAGGAGTGGTGGTAGACCTCAATCAGGCGCCCTAAATGCTGACCAGACTTGCTTCTTATTTGGGTTTATCCGGCTTCGACCGGGCCTGGGCGCAAACTTTGAGCGGCTCAACGCTTATTGGTTGGCTGATGCACGGCTTCGATCAGATTCGCAGCGGCTGCAATGCTAAAAGCGGTTTGGCCAAAATTGGTGGAAGCCTGCAGCAACTGGCTTACGCACTGGCCTGCCTGCTATTTCTGGTGCTGGCATTGCCGCAATTTGCCGGTGATAAAAACGGGCTCGCTCTGCTTTCAACTGGTGCCATGGTGGTCTGGATTATGGGCAGGCTCATAGGTGGGCCGGAAGAGCGGCGGTTTTCAGCAATCGATGCAGTTGTGCTCACATACTTGGCCGCCAATATTGTCGCTACTTTTTCGTCTCATTATCTGGTACAGAGCGTCAAAGGGCTGAGCAAAGTGGCGGTCTATATCGTCAACTACTTTTTGCTCACTTCCACCTTGAGCAAAAGTCCAAGTCGTCTAGTAAAACTAATTGCCGCTGCAATTCTTGCCGGATTTGCGGTGAGCCTTTATGGCCTTTACCAATATAAGATCGGCGTGGCGCCTCTAGCCACCTGGGAAGACCCTACGGTGGAATCGAAAGGCACGCGTATCTATTCCACTCTGGGCAATCCCAATTTGTTGGCCGGATATCTGATTCCCCTTTTTCCAATGGCCATGGCGCTGGCTGTGGAATCGTTCAAACTCAAAACCGCCTGGATGCGCTGGCCGGCAGCGCTGATTTGCAGCGGCATGGCCGCCACTATCGGCCTGGCTACCGTGCTCACCGGTAGCCGCGGAGCTTTTCTTGCTCTAGGTGCCATGGCGGCGGTGATCGTCCTGGCATTATTTGGTTATGTGGTGGCAAAACACAAAAAATTGATCGCACCAATTATCGTGGTGATAATTGTCGCGGCTGTGGCCGGCATTTTAATAGTGCATTTTAAATTGCCTGCTTTTGAGAGCCGTATTCTTTCAATCTTTGCCGGCGCCGAACACAGCTCTAATGCTTATCGCCTTAATGTCTGGCGCGCCTCGGCCAAAATGTTCATGGATAACTGGTGGTTCGGTGTCGGTCCCGGCAATTCCACTTTCCCACTGGCTTACGGTCTATATATGAAGAGCGGCTACGACGCTTTAGGTACTTATTGCGTACCTCTAGAAATCGGGGTGGAGTGCGGAATTCTAGGACTGCTTTCCTCGCTTGTGCTTTCGATCAGTCTTTTTGCCCGGGCACATCTGGCTTTCTGGCAGGGCAACTACCGTTGGCTCACCCTCGGACTGTTAACTGCTTTAACTGGTCTCATAATTCAAGGCCTTGTAGATACAGTTTTCTACCGCCCCCAGGTTCAGTTCTTGTTCTGGCTGGTGGTGGCCGGCATTACTTCGGTATCGTTGTATGACCGAAAAATCGCGGCTTTGAGCGGCGAAACGGTTCAGTAGCACGTTTCTTGCCTTTCACTTATAGACCGGGTTCGATATCGATCCAGGTTTTTATTCCTATATATAAGGATGGCCTGCTCTAATCTGCCTTAAGGGTCGTTTAATCTACCGTTTAATTCAAGCCTCAAACGCTGCCGCATTTAATGTTCCGCTTTCGAACCTTAAATGCGTCACACAATCGCCGCCGAAATGGGTTTTTGTTAATAAACCTGATAGATTAAAGAAGGTCAAAAATCCACAAATGCCTCCACTGCAACCAACCGCAGCCTTTAAGACAATTCTTAAGCGCCACTAATTTTAATGTTGAGTATTGGCATTAGTTGGGCATGATAATAGAAGCCAAAGCTTGGAGATGCTCCCAACGTCAGGCGATCAGGAATAGTACTCTGCAATTCAATCTCTCTTGACGACCAATGAACATTAGACGACAATAATATACAGAGCATTACTATTCACCAGGACACCTTTTACGCCAAAAGACATTTCGTCTCCGGGCAATACTCAATAAGCCACCTCGAAGGTCGGCTCCAGGAGGACAGCAAAATATGAAAGCTAGACGACAACGGGGGGCGACGCTGGGGCTTGTAGCAGCCTGCGTTTTCCTCGTGATCATTGTGGGGGTAGGATTCTTCTTCCTCTCCAAAATCATAGGTGGCGGTCGCGAGGTCGCTAACGCTACAGACGCCGGTGCCCTGAACGTCGCTAAACATGCCGTGAGACGTGGTGCAGTAGCACTCGCTAAATACAGCCTTACCGATGAATTCGGTGAATTGACAGAGCCAAAAAACAGCAACGTAGACCTGGTCACCTACAACAGATTAGTTGCTCAGGCCTTGATCGTCGGTAAGAACGCCGAAGTTGAAGGCACTCTTCTTGCTAAAGGCAACGCCAACTTCCTGGCTGGCCAAGTTAAGCAAGTCGGTTTGGAACTAAAAACCAACCTTGAAGCTGCCGGTACTATGGACGCTGACTTCACCGACATGGCCAGCAGAAACAACACAAAAATGTGGAACGGCAGCCCAGTTAATCTTGATGGGCCAATCACCGCTGGCTACATGAAGAAAGATAGCTCGACCAACGTTTACTTCGACCCAGCCACTCTGAGTGCATTGGGTTGGGGCACATTGCCTGCTCCGATGCAGAATTCGCCACTAAATCAGAAATCTAAAAGTGGTCAAGTGTACTTGGCTGGTTACAAGGACATTGTTCTGCTCGGCAATCCTAACTTCATTATGGGCGTACCTGTACTGCCACAAACCAAGCCCCACTTGGTTGATCACGGCCAATTCACTGCCACTGCCTTCGATGCGAATACTCCTCCTAACTCGTTCCGAACCAACGGACGTGCTCTGGAAGCTAAGTCTGGCAATATCGGCGGAACCGTTGCTTGTGCCATCGTCGGTACAATCGACAAAGACTTCCAGGCCGTCATTCCTAGAGGCTACCTGAGAGTAATGAACGGTAACGACGCCACAGTCAACAATGGTGCACCAACTGGAGTACCAGTCAGCAACGGCAATCAAGACATCTTCAACAATGAATTGTTTAACTCGCCCGGTATTATGCAAGCCAACAACGCTGGCAATCCTGTATTTACACATACTGGAGACATCCCTACAGCACGCGCTAAATGGAAAGCTTATATAGCCACTATGGGTAGTTACCCAAAAGGCAGTCTTGGTTCTGACGGGGTCACTGTGAACAACACCACAGATGAAGCTTCACCAAACTATGGTGCTGGCGACCCTGTGCTCTTTGCCGGCATCTCCGGCATGATCTCCAATTCTGCTTTTGACCTGAGAACAACTGGTGCGGTCAATCACTTCGCTGATTACAACGATCTGATTAACTTAGGTAATTCGTCCGGCGATCAAGCTTGCATCTACTCCATGTACGATGACACCGGAACTCTTCCAGCCCCCTGCATAACTGGTCTCGATGACTGGACCCTTAACTTCGGACGCAATCTCGGCGGTGTGGCTGGCGGAGGCGCAACTCAACCTGGCGGATTCACCAACGTTGAATTCATGAAAGCTGATTTACTCGGCAAAATTGCCGGACGCAAAGGTGGTAAATTCTGCGCTACCGTTGCCGCAGCTGGCAAATCCGGCCTCAAAGCCTGGCCTGAATCATCTGGTACAGTTCTGAAGCCTGGTGTTCCTGGTTCTGCAGTACCGTACATCGGTGGAGCTAGTAAAGTTAACTACTTATCTGTAGACACTACTTATAAGTATTTGACCCAGATGAATGGTGGTCTCAATCCTTGCAATGCTAATCCAATCATTGACGAAATGGTCAAGAGAATGCAGCAAGTTGAACCTAAAGTGACCAAAGCTGAAGTAATTGCCGCTCTCGATGATAAGACCTGTCCATTGACCCTCGCCAATGGAGCTGGGACCGGCAAACTGTACTTGTACGTTGATGCATCCACCAAAAAACCTAAAATGAGTGCATCACTACCTTGGAAAGACACTAACTTATCTGCTGATGGACCTTCGGCAGCCGGACCCGACAAATGCGATAGCAAATACCCATTGAACGGATGGGCTGTGAACACCTACAAAGGCTACTCTGGTTCAACAGGAGATGGTAACTATCACGAAAATCCATTCACCAAACCAAATCCTGGCTCTGGACCATCAGGAACAGACAGTGCCCTCTGGCAAGCTAGCTCGGGTTACAACAACCTCCTCGGAGAATTGAAATTCGAACAAGTTACTGAAGGTGCGACGTTCTGCAAACCTAACTAATCCACTAAAAGCACACACCTTGAATCGACCGCTTCTATAATTAAAGGAGCGGTCGTTTCATTACTGCCAATCAATGGCATTAAGCATGTAGCATCAGCATCAGGCACCTGGCATGAGAGATCATGTATATGGGCCGATTTTAACAACTCACCGAAGGAATTAGGAGGTAATTCAAGTGTTTAAAAGCTCGTTAGCCACAGCCGGTCTAATGACCAAACCGGCTTTAGCCATGGCCCTGGTTATTGCAGGGGGCTCGCTTGCAGCCTTTGCTCAAGCACCTTCGCAAAATCAGGCCCCGGTCAACGCTCCCATTACAGGTAATCCAGATAAATTAAAGGAAAAAGTAAGCGTTCCGGAATTGCCTGAATACACAGGTAAATCAAAATATTTGCATGGCCTAATTTACGCCAGCTCCACCGATCAGAAAAAAGGGCCCACCTATGTAATGGTCTTCAACACCAAAGAAACAGAAAATCAAGTTCGTGATTGGTGGTTAAATAGCTTGAGGCAATATCGATGGAATATCACATACACATCCTCTGATGTCGTGCAAGGCACCAATAAAGATGGCAGCAGTTGTATTGTGCAAATCGGTGGTCCCGTGATTGGACAAGCAAAAGACGATCGATCCAGTTATGTCGTCAGATATCAGGCTGGAAAACCGTAACTTTAATCGACTTGCTGATAACTGTTTTTACAGCACCAAGCTGTTTCTAATATGGTGCAGAATTGATGTCGCCAAGCGATAAATACCAGTAAAAACCCTGTAGTTTGATCTTAGCTAGTGGCGTTAAGATGACTCTTAACTCGCCGCCGTATCTCGCGAATACCGAGAAAGATTAACCACTTGCACGGCGGCAACCTTTAGATCTAGCTACTGATTGTTTCAAGTCCTCTAGCTAACTATTAGTCCTCGACGAAAGCCACTACCCTGGCCGGTGCAGCGCTTGCGCCAACGATTTTGAGCGGAAAAAATGCAACTTTAAAACCGTGTGGTGGCAACTCTTTTAAGTTAGCCAGTTGCTGCACGACATAAAAGCGGAACTGACGCATGGCAAAATGCGCGTCCCAGATACGGCTCTTGTCACCACTTTGCTGATAATCGGCAATCATGATGTGAAATGGTCTATCCCAACCAAGAGCATCTGTGCCACCAACCAGCGCCCCGCATTCCGCCAGATAAGTGGCCGACTCAGCCGTCAGGCCAGGATAGTTGTAGCGCACCGGTGCCGTAAGAGGCATTAAGTCATGGTCAGTGCGCAATAAAACAGCGTCTCTAGGTTTGATCTGATAATCAATTTTATTCAGTGCCGCTTTTAGATTTTCGACGGTGATACCAGCCCCGGTTCCTTTAAGGTCGGTGAGGTCGAGCACCACGCCGTCGAGATAAAGCTCTTCTAGAGGAATTTGATCGACGGTGAGCGCTTTAGCATCGGCGGTTTTGCTGCCGTAATGCCAGGGCGCATCCACATGTGTACCCAGGTGGGTGCTGATGCTCAAATTTTCTTCCGCCCAGCCCTCACCTTCAGGCAAGTCACTTTCATGGCAACCGAAAAGGTGCGACATCACCGCCGCCCCGCGGGCGTGGGCGACAAATTCTATTTGCGGACAGACAATACGGTACAGGGGTTTGAGCACATCAGGAAATTCACTGATATCAATTTGCTCAAGAGCTCTGGTCAGGTCTACAAGTTTCATCTACTCCAACTCCCCTTTTAATTCGCTCAAATTGAATATTAAGACAAGCTTATCTAATTGAATTTGCCTATTGGAAACTGCTTTAATAGAAATTGTAGGGCACCATAAGAGTGACACTACTTATGCACCCACTACCGCTCCTGCAGCGGTTATTGTCGTGTTCTATCAGATTGGTTGCACTCAGCATAGTAAACGGTTCGCCCATGCTCGGCGAGCACTCAGAAGAAAAAGGTGACTTAGATGCAAGCTTTAGCAAAACAAAATCAAGCCTCATCGGCCGCAGCGAAACTGGCCCAAAGACCGCTCCGTAATCGAAAAGCAAAACCATCTTTTGACCTCGACCGCATTGAAAATGAGGGTGAGGTTGCGGAGAAATCAGAATTTATCAACATCACCCCTGAAGGTCAGTGCGATGAAGCGCTGGCCGCCTATCTCAAAGATATGGGGCGCTATCCGCTGCTCAATAAAGAAGAAGAAATCGCCCTGGCAACCCAGGCCAGAACCGGCGATGAGCTGGCTAAGCGTCGCCTGGCCCAGGCCAATCTGCGACTGGTGGTCAGCATCGCCAAGCGTTTTATCGGGCGCGGCCTGCCCCTGGGTGATTTGATTCAAGAAGGCAATCTGGGGCTTTTAAGGGCGGTAGAAAAGTTCGAGCCAAGCAAAGGGTTCCGCTTCTCCACTTACGCCACCTGGTGGATTCGCCAGAGCTGTTCCAGAGCGATTCAAGATAAGGGTCACACCATTCGCATTCCGGTGCACATGAGTGAGACCGTGCAAAAGATAAACGCAGCCGCGCGCAATTTCTTTTTACGTGAAGGTCGCCGCGCCACAAGCAGCGAACTGGCTGAAGAAGTAGGCTTAGGCGAAGGTAAACTCAATTCGCTTTTGTTGTCCATTCAAGAACCGGTATCACTCGATGCCACAACTTCAGAAGATGGCGATCCGCTGATTAATCAACTGGCCGATCAAGATCATCTTGCCACCGAAGATGATGCCACAATCAAATTGTGCCGTCAGGATGTGCAAAATCTGGTGCGGCGCTTGAGCCCCAACGAGTCTGACGTGATTCGCTTGCGTTATGGCCTCGATAACGGTGTGTCTCTCACTGCCGTCAAGACGGCCAAGATACTCAATATCAGCGACGACCGCGTGCGGCAACTGGAAGGTAGAGCAATTCTCAAACTGCGCAACATGGATGAATCAGGCAGCTTGAGAGATTATTTGAAATAAAAAATACCGGCTCACACGCAAAACAAAAAAGCCTCGCTGACTGCGAGGCTTTTTTATTATTTTTCGCTTGAGCTGAATCTCTAGAATTCAGCTACCAGGCCGAATGAGGCAATTAGAAGAATGAAAACGAAATAGAGGATGAAGAACCAGGTCCATCTGTAAATGATGTCTACTTCTGTCAGTTTTTTTGCTTTTTCGGGTGCGGCCATGTTCAGATTTCTCCTTCTTCAATAATTATTTTGCGGCTGGTTTGGCAGCTGCAGGCGGTTCGACCGGAAGTTTGCGAACGAAGCTGACGAACTCTTTAGCTTCGGCAAGAAATCTGTCTTTCTGTGGGCGGGAGAGCCACAAGGCCAGAACGCGACGACGATCGACGGTTTTCTTTAAGCCTGGTGGTCTTTGACCAAGCAGGCGTTCGCGAATCATGCGATTACCTTCGCGATAATAACAATCGCCAATCTGGCAGCCGGTAACAATTACTCCGGCAGCACCTGATTTCATCGCCGCTTCAATCATTAGCGGTTGAATCATGCCACTGCACGGCAGCTTAACTACATGCAGGCCATCAATTTCTTTCACTTCGCCTTGAGCCGTGCAAACCGAATCAAGGTCAGCAGCGCGTTCGCAGATTAGAGTGATTACTTTTTGTTCGGACATGACCAAATCTACCTTTTGTAAGTGTCTTTATGCGCCCGGTTTAGCTTCTGCCAACGCTCTGATTTGAGCGGTGACGTCAGTATCAAGCAAGTTAGGCAAGTCGATGGCATCAAAGGCGCAGGCTCCGACGCAAACTCCGCAAGCAGAGCAGCGGTACGGTTTGACCGTGGCCAATAATTTGAACCTTGAACCAGCCGGTGCCGGTACCATTTCGATGGCCTGATAAGGGCAATCGAATGAGCAGAGGCTGCAACCGACGCACTTGGTCAAAACCACTTCAGCTGGTTCAATCGGATTTGCCGCTTTGTACAAATTAGGCAAAGGCACAATAGTCAAGCCAATGGTGGCACCAATCATCAGCACCCAGTAGGTGACCAGATCTACATGAGCCATGAGCCAGTAAGGGAAGAGGAAGAACCAATCGATATCAAAGCTGGTTGGAGCTGAGTTGATATCGGCCATTTTGCCGCTCGTAATCGGATAAGCGAATACAACCAACAAGAGCACGGCCAATAGCATGTAGTTGATAGCAGGTGGCGGTGCGATTACCGGTCTGGTCATGCGCACATAGTGCATCCATAGACCGAAGAGCAATGTGAATGAGAGGCCGATGTGAATGAAAAGGAAATTGGATAGAGTCAAGTTTGTAATGGCGGTGCCGTTCAAGAACCAGGCTTTGAGGCCGGGTCCGATGATAGGCAAAGCATCAAAAGCGCTCACGGTCATACGGGTAAGCACGAGTGAGCGCTCATCCCAGACCAGGTAATAACCGGTTTGACCAACAAAGAGCACCATTAGCAGTAGCATGATGCCTGTTACCCACTGAATCCAGCGGTACTGACGGTAGCGATCGGTGACCCAGACGCGCAAGGCGTGCAAGACGATGGTGATTACCATGGCGTCACCGGCGTAACGGTGAATGCCGCGAATAACGGCTCCCATAGGCAATTTATCGGTGATGTAATCGACCGATGTCCAGGCATTGACTAAGTTGGCGGAAAAATAAGCGTTATCAATGGTAGGAATGTAATAAGCGAAAAGCAGAAGACCTGAGAGGAATAAAACCCACAGGTAGAACTGAGGCAAAGCACCGTGATAATAAAAAGGGTTGTATCTATTGCTGATGACAGCATTAGTGCCCTTCTCAATCGCCAGCGCAAAGTCGGTCAGGCCTTTAGGTATCGACGTGTACATGATGCGGAACTCCCGTTCAACTTACTTAATTGGCTTATTTCTTAACCGGTAGAATAGTTTTTTCTTCGGCTTCTTCGCGGCCGATAGCGGCAATACCGATGGCTGCTGCAACCATTGCTACACCCATCACCAGCGAATAGGCATAATCACCATAACGTGATTCAGCTCCTGATTTTTTCAAATATTCTGTCCAGGATGCGCCCATACCTGCTACTTGATTATAGTTAGGCAAAGGCAAAAACAAATTTTCATTTGCCCATCTGAGCCAGAGCGGCCAGTTGTCGTAAGCACCATTCATACCAAGCTCAGCCCAGGGCATAAGCCCTGTGAACGCCAGGCAAACAACTGCTGCTACCACTACCAAAACAATGTCAATTGTCTTATCCACTGTCAGTTCTTTCCCTCAAGATCCGATGGTTTTTTACCATCGCCTTTGTTCACGCCTGCTAACTTGTAATAAATTTTGTCGAAAAGCGGAATTTTGCGAGTGCCGTCATTTTTCGATTTTTCTTCAGCATAGATAAAGAAGGCTTGTACACCAATAAGTGCCACAGTGAGCACACTACCGGCTAAAACGTATGCCACCGCCGACAGTGACAGACCATTTTGAATTTGTCTTGTGCCTTCAAAAAACCATGAAAGCGTAATTACTGAAAAAATAAAAGCAACAAGCTTCAAAGCCAGTTTGATTTTAAAAGTCGGTCGTGCAGAGCCAGAAGAAGCATGGGAAGCGCCGGGATCTTGTTCAGACCCGCCATTATGGCTTTTAATTTTGGCGACGCTTCTCACTTCAGGCTGGTTTTCTCCATTGCTTTGATTTTGCTCAGACACCTAAGCTGCTGCCACCGGGGCTGCAGGTTTAGGAGATTGCGCCAGACTCTTTTTCACAAGATTGGCTTGCAGACCAGCGAGCAACGAAGCTACGCCAGCGAGCGGTCCACCGATCATCCACCACCAGTCGACAGAAGGCACGGTGAGCGGATAGCCGCCTTTAACCAGACCAGGTGTCAGTCTGTCCACCAGGGTGCAATAGTCCCAGGTCCAGCGGTTGTTGACCATGAAGTCAATCATGCTGATGTATTCAGGGTGAGGCCCTTTAACAGGATCGGTAAATTTGACGGCGTTGAAGGCTCCATTTGGACCCGCTGGTGTTTCAAATGTCGGGATGAAATGAGCAATGATATCCAGAGGTCCTTTGGTTTGACAGAGTCTCGCCAGTTCTTCCAGATCGGCTTTCTCAGCCGGCTCACCCAACACTTTGATATAGCCCGGATCAAGAGTAACGTGATAGTTCCAGTACTCGTTATTCAAAGGCACGCCTACGTTTTTGGTTGTGTGCAATTTGCGCACAATCGCTTCTACTTTCTTTGCGGTATCGCCCATGGTGGGTCGAGCAATGCCGTATAGAGCAGCGTGACCAATAGGGTCAATGAAGATTTCAGTGAGAGCCATGTAGTAGTAGGTGTAGCCTACAAAGGTCTGAATGGCGCAAATGGCAAACATAATCATGGCGGGCATAAAGCCTTTGGCTTTTTCCTGCATATTTTTGTTTGTCAGCATCAGCACTGCCTGCCAGATAATACCGATGTCGATAGTACCGTATAGGAAGGAGCGCCAGAAGGGCGGATCGTAGTGAATATCGGCAATGTTGATGATAATCAGATACGAGAAAACAATCCAGCAAGCGGCTCCCATAAATGTGAGCATGAGAATAAACGGCCGCTTCATGATGTTCTTTTCGTGACCGGTAATGGCCGAGTCTAAGAACGGCAGGGCAATAACCGATACCGGAATAACCATGGTGATATAGGTTGCCACCACCGGCTCCAGATATTTGTACATCTGATACAAGCCAAGGAAATACCAGTCAGAAAGAATCGGCAAGGGAGTGACATCCGGATCAGACCGGGAGCCCTGCGCTGCAGGAAGAGCGATTGCCACAAAAGCAATCATCAAAATCAAAATCGAACGTTTAGTCCAGTTCAAAGGCACCCGCACATAAGCATTGTGGAAGAAGTAGATTTCCACAAAAATAAGTGGTATCAATGAAAAGGCCAGGTGCAACGAGAAGAATCTCGTCATGGTGTTCTGAGTAATAGCAGCACCACCACCAAGCAAGACCTCGGCTGTATTCCAACCAAGGTGCAGTGATTTATAAAGGGGCTGATAGAAGTCGCCCATGACGGCGAATTGATCCATGTAAGTCGGGAAAGTAGCGAACACTTTCGTCGCCCAGAATGCGCGCTGATTCCAGATCAGAAGGTATCCAGACAGTCCTGAATACATGGCTAAAAGCAGTGTCACCAGAGCGATGGCGATATTGAATTCTTTCGATGGTTTGTAATCGGCATTGATAAACATGCGATAGAGACGCATGGTGGCAGCGATGATCATGGCGTCGGCACCATACTTGTGCATGCCTCGCATCAACCCACCGATGGGAATGCCGTTTTGAATATTGAGAATAGAATCGAATGCAGCTGATTTGGTCGGTACGTACCACATGATCAAAATCAGACCAGTGGCCATCACTATGAACCAGACCAGATAGAAAATCGGCCCTAGTGCATAAAAAGGGTTGGTTCGCGCCTCGACCTGGTGATGCTCATCGAAAATGTCGATGTTGTTGATGCGGGTTTTTACCCAGTCACCAGCAGCAGTGAGCGTACTTGCAATGCTTTTATCTTGTACTGAACTAGGCAATTGACCCGGCCTCCAAAGCAACCACCTGATACGTTGCGCCTACTCTTTTAACTTCAAATTTCCGCGGTGGACGTGGTGCAGGACCGCTCACCACTTTACCGGCTTGAGCAATGTCGTAGACGCTCAAGTGGCAGGGGCAGGCAAATACTGGACCGGCTGGTTTGAAGTTATAACCTTTAGCGCATTCATCAGGATCTTTGACGAAATTGAAGATGCAGCCAAGGTGCGGACAGATGCGGCTGTAGGCCACCACATCACCGTTGGGCAATTTAACGATGTAACCAGGAATCTTGCGGATTTCAGCTCCCTCAGGGTTGTACTCGACGTACTTCTGATTGAACATGAAAGGCAGACAAGTCCATGGATCGGGAAAATCTTTGTCGGTATAGGTCGGGATCGGCGGTTCGGCCAAGGGCTGGTCGGACTCACCGAGAATATCCAGCGGTTTTAATGTCGGTCTGAGATACCTGAGAAACGGTGATATCAACAGTCCGAACGTGGCGGCCAACGGCAGTGCTGCTACCGTTTTTAAGATGACCCTTCTTCTGACTCCGTCTGTCATTGTCTTTATCCTGATCTGAATGGGCTAAGGCTGAGTTTTAGGTGAATTAGACGTATCGTCTTTCTTCTCTTTCTCTTCTTTGTCTTCTTGGGCATGAAGAGCACGAGTGGCGTCTTCGGTCTTGTTGCTTTCGTGGAAGTGACGAACGAAGCCTACGAGCCTCCATATATACGGTTCGTCAAAGGTAATATTTTTAGCTTTGTCCTTTTTGCCAAGGAAATTTGGCATCCCTTCCCACTTTATACCGTTGGCGATGTGATCCCACAAAACATCATCGGTACGATCGTAAAAGCGAGGGAAGCTCTGGAAGTTTGCTGGAGCTGGTTCAAGGATATTGCCTTTCATCAAAGGGCCGTTGCCATAACCTTTTGTACCGTGACAAACTGCACAGTTACCGCCGAAGACCGGTAGTATGTCTGATATTTCAGTATCTGTCAGAGGCGGGGTAGAGAGGCTGCGCAGATAGAAAACCATGTTCCAAATTTGCGGCGGACGCAATTTTAACTGCACGGTAACGTGCTCATGGCCGCTTTTTGTTGTGTCGCTTTCTTTACCGAATGTAATGAAATCGTACTGCTCAACAGGCTTCTGTTTTCTGCCCCATTCCTGACTGGAGAAATCTACCGTGGCCATCCCGGCTACCGGTTTACCATCGGCTCCGTGACAGCTGGCGCAATTTTGGGCTTCGTAAACGCCTTTGCCATCAGGAATGGAAGGGTCGTCATTGGGCCAGATTGGCTCCCTGTCGCCCATGGTAACTTTCGTACCCACCAGACCATCGTCGGCGGCGGGTAAAGTGACCTTGCTGTTGGTACAGGCCGAAAGGCCGACCACCACCAGGCAGGTAGACAGTGCCAGCAGCAGTGAAGCGACCGGAGAGAGATTTTTATGGTTACTTAAAACCAATTTGGGCTTACTAAGTGACATCTTCCTCTAATAACCAAAGAAGGGAATCCAGGACACCGCTGCATAGACAAAGATAAGGATGAAGCAAACCACCAGGAAAGGTGGCGGGGCACCTTCACCGATGCGATATTCAGAGACCACTTCGTAGTGATCATCATCAACCGGAGTATTTGGAGTAACTATTTTTTTGACTTCTTCAGCCATTTTCCCTATCCCTTTTTACCTTGTTTAGCCTTGAGTTCGAAGTTTTTCTACCGCGGCTTTAGCCTTGCTACCGAGCACCAGCTCTTCGCTATCGTCGAGCATGTCGAATTTGACTGATTCGAGATCTTCAAATTCGCCATTGCGAAATGCCCAGAGAACGCCGACTACAGCAATAGCAAAGAAGAGTCCACAAATGCCGAATGCAATCCATAGGCCAGAACTGAGGCTGGCTCCATTGAGAACACAATTTGGACACATAGTTTAGTTCTCTCCTTATCCCTTTACTCTTTACCGTGGTGCGGCTCGTAGACCTGTTTCGTCAAGACTGGAAGATGAGTCGGTTCAACTTCATTGAGCTGGTCGAGCTTGTCGATGGTCTCTTCGTGCTCTTTAGGCAGAGTCTTCAAGTAAGCCACCAGATACCATCTTTGCTCTTCAGACAATATTGATTGGAAACGCGGCATTCTCGTACCGGTTACCCCTTCAGAAATGCGGTAGAACCATTGTTCATCAGGATATTGTTTGTAGTAATCGCGAGTCAGGTTCGGTGGTTTTTTCTCCAGAGTGATGGCGTTTGGTCCATTCCCTCTACCTTCAAGACCATGACAGGCAGCGCAGTTTTGGGTGTAGATACCACGGCCGGCGTTGGCACTGGCATCAGCTTTGGTGTCAACGTTTTTGCGAGCAGCCAGTTCGCGACCCCGCGGAGTAGTTGGTAAATATTCATCAGGCGGAGTAACGAAGGCAGTGACAGTGCGCTTATTACCAAGAGTCTGGATATATTGCACCAGGTCATTCATGTCGTGCTCCGACAGATAGCTGAAGCTTGGCATAATTGAGCCGGGCTTCACTGCCCGCGGTTGAATCAAGTGAGCTTTTTGCCATTGCGACGGGAAACGACCGCCTTCATTGGTAAGGTCAGGACCTGTACGCGCCGTACCTAGTTGGTGCGGCGTTTCGTAGACATAGTCGCCTTCTTTTACAAGTGGCCCGTAGCCTCGATCTTGAATACGAGTAAATTGCGTATGGCAATAGAAGCAACCTTCACGTACATAAATCTGACGACCGCGAGCGGCGTCACCAATTGACAGTGGAATTACTTTGTAGTCGTTGCCGCGTCCCGATGCTTTCGGATTGAAAAGCACCATTGGCATGAGCACCGTGGAGAAAATAATGATGAAGAACGTGGTGACAATGCCGATTGCACCAAGTCGATAACCGTACATTAGACTTTGACCTCCCGAGCCGCAACTGTCGCACCGGCTGTAGCTCTGGGTGTATAGAGCGTCTTAAATGTGTTGTATGCAAACAAACATTGACCGGTGACGATCATAAATCCACTGATTGCCCGCAAGAACCAGTACGGCTGCAAGGCAAGGCCCCACTGGTCCACTGGATAACCCAGGGCCCAACCGGCTGCTTGCACGAGACCCGCTGTGGTCAGTGAAGTCATCATCAATAAGAAGCCTAAGAATTTGAGCCAGTAGTGCGCTCTAATCAACCCCTGACTGTGCCATTCGCGGCCAGTCAAACGCGGCATACAGTAATAAAGTGACGATGTGAGAATGAATGAGAATGTACCAAGCAGCGCTAAGTGAGCGTGGCCTACTACCCACTGAGTAAAGTGGATATACCAGTTAATCCAGCGAGTAGCCTGGAATGGGCCTTGAGTACAAGTAACCAGATAGAACATGCAAGAAGTAACGGCAAAACGCAGCGGCAAATCAGTTGCCACCTGTCCCCATTTTCCGCGCATGGTCATAAAGAAATTGGTCAGGACGGTGAGAACCGGCACCAGTAAGAAAATAGACGAAATAACGGCGATGGCCTTGAGCCACTCAGGCACAGGTGATTGCAAAATGTGGTGAGTGCCGGTTGGTGCATAAAACAGAGCAATGCCCCAGAAGCCCAACATCGACAAACCGTGACTATATAGAGGAGCTTTGGTAAAACGCGGAATGAGGAAATACATCATGCCGACACCAACAGTGGTGAACCACATGCCAAGAATGTTGTGGCCGTAGAACCAACCGATAATGGCATCGTTCAAACCAGGCAAGGCGACGAAAGTACGCTGACCGATGACGTAAACCAGCGGGAACCAGAAAAGCGAGCCGAGGAAATACCAGAGCGAGACGTAGAGCTTTTTCACTTTACGCTGCACGATGGTCATATAAAGATTGAAAGCAACCGATACCAGACCGATAACAACAATAACGTCGAGAATGGCGCCTAATTCGGCATATTCTCGACCTTCAGTGTTGCCATTCAAAAGTGTGCAGAACGCCCCAATCATGAGGATATTCCAGGCCCACATCGTAAAGTTGCCCAGTCGTTCGCTGTAGAGCTTTGTTTTGCAGAGCGTAGGCACCATGTGGAACATTGAACCGACATAGCCCATCGACAGCCAACCAATGGCCACGGCGTTAACGTGCCACATTCTTAAGTGCGGCATTGATAACTGCGGCACGCCACGAATGAGGTCGGGCATAGAAAATTCGGTTCCGGCAAGCATGCCGGCGCCCATTCCCCACAGCGACCACCAGAGCGCCGAAAGGAAGAAGTTGCGACTGGCGCTGCCTTCCCTGGCGCTGAGAAATCTTTCCAGCAAACTTGTTTGTGCCAAATTGTTGATAGACACTTAGCGGTACCCCTTCAAAGGCTCCTTGCCTTGACTCATGTGTGATTCTAGGCTACTGACATCGCCTCAATCCCTCTGCAAAACCATGAGTTTTCATTCAAGAATTATTTCAGCGTTAGAGGGCTATCCCTACATTGACTTTGTCTTTGATACAAAGCGTAACTGACACTAATAGACAGAAACCATACGCAAGGCAGCCAATGAGAATCCAGTAGATATGCGCTTTAGCGGAAATTCATTTTCAAACGGTTTTTTTCTCTTCGACCTTCGTTGACAGGTCGATGGCATTGAACCTGTTAGCGCATTTGTCAATATCGTTTGTGAGCCAAAATTTAAGTGCGTCGGCAGAGCTGGACAAAATTTTCTCCAGTATTTCTCTTTCCTCAAGCGGCACTGTGGCGAGCACATAATCCCCCCTGGTGGCACCACCGGGATCTGGTCCAACACCAATCTTCAAGCGATCAAATTGTTTGTTGCCCGACAGACATTCGATAATCGATTCAACACCGTGCTGACCGCCAGCTCCGCCGCCTTTCTGAAAGCGCAGGCGGCCGGTATCGAGCGAGACGTCATCATGAGCCACAAGCAAAGAACCTGATTCAGCCTTGACTTTGTACCAGTGCAAAACTTTCTGCACCGACTGGCCCGACAAGTTCATATATGTAAGCGGCTTGACAATGACAATGTCGTGGTCGGCCACTTTCAAACGCGCATACTCGCACTGCATCGAACTCGACTGGCGAAAATCGGCTTTGCCGTCTGCTCCCTGAAGACCTTGAGTCAGCCTGACAGCAAGAAGATCTACCAGACGAAAGCCTACATTGTGTCTGGTCTGCTCATAGCGAGCGCCGGGATTTCCAAGACCAACAATTATTTTCACGGCCATTTAAATTCTCGCCAGCAATTATTTGAATGTGTTTTTTATTATCGCCCGCGCCGCCCTAGCTTTGCATAAACAGTACAAAACCCGGGTGCAAATGGCTACACTTATATGGAATCACCAGTAATAGCTTCCGGTTTTTGAAGATAACACAATGACGAAAATGACCACAATCAACAACATTGACGATCAAGAGCTGCATTTTCCTTATCTGCCTAACACAGAGGCTGAACGGGCGGAGATGCTCAAAACCATCGGCGTCAAAACTTTCGAAGAGCTGATTAGCCACATTCCAGCCAGTGTGCGCGCCAAGCCTCTAGAAATTGCCGAAGGGCTCTCTGAGCTGGAATTATCAGGCTATCTGCAAAAATTGGCGGCCAAAAACAAGCCGGCCAGTCAGCAAATTTCTTTTCTCGGCGGCGGTTCATACAGACGCTTCGTACCAGCAGTGGTGCCTGCCATAATTTCCCGTTCTGAATTTGCCACTGCTTATACGCCCTACCAACCGGAAGTATCGCAAGGCAGTCTGCAAGCCATTTATGAGTTTCAGACCGCTATTTGTTTGATTACCGGCATGGACGTCGCCAACGCCTCAATGTACGACGGACCAACGGCCTGCGCCGAAGCCGCCATGATGGCAGTGCGTTTGACCGAGCGCAAAAAGGTTTTGATTGCTGCCAGCGTCAATCCTGAACATCGCATGGTGACTGAAACCTACGCTAATTCGTGCGCTATCGAAACCGTGATCGTCAAAAATGACAATGGTGTCTCCAGCGGCCCGGGCAGCGATTTAGAAACACTTTTAGACAGTGATGTCGCTTGTTTTGTCGTGCAATATCCAAATTTCTTCGGTTGCGTCGAAGCCCTTGAAACTCTGGCTCAGTCGGTGCACGCTCAAGGCGCATTACTTGTTGTCATAAGCGATCCCATAAGCCTTGGACTTCTCAAAGCACCTGGCGACTTGGGAGCTGATATCGTAGTTGGTGACGCTCAGAGCTGCGGCAATTTTCTCAGCTTCGGCGGTCCATCAGCCGGATACATGGCTTGCCGCAAAGAATTTATTCGTCAGTTGCCTGGACGTCTGGCCGGCATGACCGTGGATAACCGAGGCCAGAGAGCCTTTACACTAACTCTGCAAACGCGCGAACAACACATCAGACGCGCTAAAGCGACATCAAACATCTGTACCAACCAGGCTTTAAATGCGCTGGCCATGCTGGTTTATCTTACTTGCATGGGCCCTCAAGGATTGCGCGAACTGGCCGACATCAGTTTGCAACGGGCCCACTATCTGGCCGACAAACTCGTGCAAATCGAAGGCGTCAGCCTGACATTCAAAGACGAACCTTTCTTCAATGAATTTGCCCTGACTTTGCCGCAATCGGCCCCAGTGGCTGAAGTATTGAATCAATTGAAGTCGCAGGGCATCCTGGGCGGCATCAAATTATCCACAAACTATCCGCAATTGAGTCACTCTATTCTCATTGCCGTGACTGAGATGAATACGGTTGAAGAACTGAATACCTTTGTCGAGGCCGTAGAGGCCACGCTGTCGGCCAAGGCCGTCAAAAAAAAGGTTTTGACTGTATAATCTCTAAATAATTTGGAGTTTTTTTGGATAAATTGGGAAAGACATTTTGCCTGTGACCACATCAGCACCGCAACAAACTGAGAACACCGCTCCAGATAATTCCCCTAAAGGATTTATGAACGGCTTCGTCAAAGAGGCTCTCGAGCTGATCGTCGTCACTTTGATTTTGCTTATTGGCATTCGCTGGGGCATTGCCGAAGCGCGTTACATTCCATCCAGTTCAATGGAGCCTACTCTGCAAATCAATGATCGTTTGATTGTAGAAAAGATTTCCGGCCACATGGCTAAACCCATAGAACGGGGCGATATTCTAGTTTTCTATCCACCGGCCATTGAAATGGACGGCGAAGAGCTCTCCAATGATCCTTTGCACTGGCTGGGGCGCCTCACTGGTTTGCCATTTTTCCCCAATGATGCCGCTTTTATTAAACGGGTAATCGGGTTGGAAGGCGACATGATTCGCGTAGTGGCCGGCCAGGGCGTCTACGTTAATGGACAATTGCTGGATGAATCGGCATACATTAAAGAAGTGCCGGCCTACAGCTTGACCGTCATGGGCGACATCAAAGGCCGCAACTCCAAAAACAATTTCATTCGCCCCTGCACCGACAAACAGGTGAACGAGCCAATCATTGTGCCCGCCCACTGCTTGTTTATGATGGGCGACAATCGCAATAATTCTGAAGATGGCCACGTATGGGGCTTTCTTGATCAAAAACGGGTAATCGGCAAAGCCTGGTTATTAATTTGGCGCCGTCTGGAAGCTCCTGCCTATCCCAAGAGTCTTCAACATCAAGACCAGTAGCTGTCTATCAGACCAGTAGGCCAGTTCAGTATATTAGATTGGGTATAAGAGTTAGTGAGACCAAGAGGCTAACAAAATGGCAAAAGGACCGCAGGCTAAAGGCACGCAGGCGAAAGGAACGCAGGCAAAAGGAACGTCTGCTAACGAATCTCATGCCGGCCACGAGCACGAATCGCCAAAAGAGCAAGACACGCCTCAAAAAGCCCCGGGTCAATCCAATTTTAGTCAGACCGATTTGCGCGACATTGAAAGTGAACTGCACCAGCGCGAAATCGTTTTAATTGAACGGGAAATTAAATCGCTGCGCCTGCAAGAAGAACTGGAACGCTTGCGTCCTTTATCTGGTTTGTACCGCGTGGTCAAATCAATGGCGACAGAGCGCAAGCTCGATGCCTTACTCGAGACCATTACGCGCGAAACGCAAAACATGCTTAAATGCGATCGTTGCAGCGTTTTTGTTTTAGACCAGGAGAAAAGCGAACTCTGGACTCAAGTGGCACAGGGCCTTGTGGGCGCCCGCACCATTCGCATTCCCATGTCGGGCACGGCCATCGTCAGCCACTGCGCTCGTTCCGGCAAAATTATCAATATTCCCGACGCCTATCAAGATGAAAGATTTGACCCTGCCGTAGACAAACACACCGGTTACAAAACCCGCAGTGTACTTTGCGTGCCCATGCGTAACCGCGAAGGCAGCGTGATTGGCGTATTCCAGGTGCTGAACAAACTGGCCGGACCATTTACTTCTGAAGACGAAGACTGGCTTGAAGCCCTGACTGCAGTTGCCTCAGGTTTGATTGAGCAAGCCCAGGCTTACGCTGAAATTGAAAGTTTTGTGGACAAGACTTTAGAAGTGTTGGCGCAAACAATCGACAAACGCGATCCGCTCACAGCAGGTCACTCGGTAAGAGTAACCAATTATAGTTTGCTTATCGGCAGCGGCCTTGATGTTATCGCCGAAGATTTAGACGTGCTGCGCTATTCGGCCATGATGCACGACTATGGCAAAATTGGTGTACCGGAAGATATTCTTTGGAAAAACGGTCGTCTCACACCAGATGAATATGCCACCGTGCAAAAGCATGCCAGCATTACTTTTGACTTGCTCAATAATTTGCCGTTCACTAAAAGACTTGGCGCAGTGCCCTTTGTCGCTTCATGCCACCATGAAAAACTAGATGGCACCGGATATTATCGCGGCTTAAAAGGCGAAGAGATTCCATTTTTATCGCGCATCATTGCCGTGGCCGATGTGTTCGATGCGTTGACTTCAGTCAGGCATTACAGAAACCGCATGCCCATTGAAAAAGTAACTGAAATTCTCGATGCCGGTCGCGACAATCACTTCGATATTCGCTGCGTTGACGCCTTTGAAAAATTGCCTTCAGATCGCGTTTTGAAAATTATGGAAAGCGAACGCGATCGCAATACATCAGAAGACATCACCGCCTTCCAACACATTACCTGGAAGCGCCTGGTAGAAATTATCGCCGGCTCGCGTCCGAAGCGTGGTGAAGACGGGCTCAAAGACGCCTTCGACCGCATGTATAACTTTGGCTTGCCTAAAGACTACAAACCACTCGACTAGGGATTACAGGATCTGGCACTCAATGGTATCAACTGAATTTAAACAGCTGATTAGCTGCGCCGCTTTTCCTCTGGCCATTCTGATTTCAGCAACCAGCGCCTCCGGTGCACAAAGCAGTGATACTGCCGGCAGTGCCAGCAATAGCAGCAAGCAAGTGCAAAGCGGCCAGGCAAGCGAAAAAGAAGATGCCCCTGCCCTGCCCCCAGCCGACGATGCGCCACCGGCCAAGTCAGTCGTACATGTGCGCATTGCCGTGCCGCAAATGGATAAATGCACCGAGGCATGGGCTGTTTATCCTTATGTCACGAAACCGCCGAAAATTTTGATACCACTTGCGCCACTGCCCGAAGAAGACCTGAAAGACTTGCGCATGCGCTTAATTCAAACCGGCTATGCCAACAGGCAATCTCTCACCAGGGCTTATCCGGAACAGGGCTGGCGCTGGCAATATGCATATCGCAATGCTTTAAAACGTTCCGGTCTGAGCGAGCCTAAATTTGTGGTGGGCGTTTACCGCTTTGCTGAAGAAATGACCAAATATATAAGGCCTGAATGCGAACGCATCAACCGCATTGAAGAGGGACGCCGCAAGCGCTATGAAGCTATGCTGGTGGAGTATGAAGACAACCATAAAGATGAAGAAAGCGAAGCTATCAGGCTTAATCGCGAACCAATCAAGTTGCCTGTCAGGCTGGCTAATAAAGGCAGAGTAGTAGAAGGCACCATTGCCCTTCCGCCTGGCGAATGGTACATCACAGGCAAGCACAAGGTGCCTGGTCTGCTGTACTACTGGCAAGAGCGCATCAAAGTAAATAGCGGTGAAAATATCGCCCTTAATTTAACCGACGCCAATGCTCTTTGTATTCAGGGCGGCTATTAAGTAAGACCTAAACCGCATTAACCTGATGCACCAGCACCTGCACTGTAGGCTTGGCCGACAGCCTCGATCTCAAGGCTTTAATCACAGCTTCTCGTACGCTGGAGCGCAAAGCCACCGTAACGTCATCGCTTTTGGCATTAGGCTTTGTGCGTGCCACCGCTTCTCTTATAATGCCGTCGAGCTCCTGCTGCATACCGGCCCATTCACTAGAGCGCAAGAAGCCTGAGGCACCAACTTCTACCGTTGGACCGGTGACAATTTCACCGCCGGCGGTGACAGTCAAACCAATGGTGACCACGCCTTCTAAACTGAGAATTCGTCTTTCGTTGACTGAAGCTGTAGTGACGCGCTCGCCCTGCTCACGATTAAATAAGACAGGCTGGAAAGCGATTGAACCAGCAATAGAACCAATGCCACGGCTAATTTCAAGCATATCGCCATTAGTAAGAATAAAAATGGCGCTCTCATCTAAACCAAAAGCTCCGGCAATTTCACCGTGCTGAGTTATATGCCGACCTTCGCCTATAGCTGGGGCGAAATAGCGCGGCTTGGTAATCGAGAGCATCAGTTTCAATTCTTCTTTTGAAGCGTGCTTAGAGACGTGCACGCCTGGTTTCTGGCCCCAGAGCACTTTGACATTTTTCAAAAGCAACTCATCAAGAATGTGGGCCATGTGCCTGGCCCGACCGGGCAATACATCGCTGGAGAAAATGATCGTGTCACCTTCTTTAACGGTAATAGTAGGATGCCGGTCATAAGCGATGTCGTCTAAAACATTAATGGGGTCTGACTCTGTGGTGCTGGCAATGACGAGTACTTCGTCATTTTTCATATTGGCCAGGCCATTAATTGAACCTTCAATGGCGCGATCAAACATCAAGTTGCCAGTGATCGTGGCACTAACTGCGATTTTGTGGAAAGTGTCGCCAAGCAAAATCACTTTGCGATCGGTTTTAGCTGCCACATCAAACAAAATTTGCAAGCGATGAGTATTGGTACCGGGCATCACCACAATCACCCGGCCACTGGCTTCGCCTATAATTTCTTCCATTGCTTGTGCCACCACTTTTTCAGACAAAGTGTAGCCGCCTGCTTCAACATTAGCCGAATCTGAAATTAAGAGTGTCACCCCTTCATCACCGATGGTGGCAAGCCTGCCAACATCAAGCAGGGTGTTATCCACAGGAGTCTGATCGAATTTAAAGCTCGAGGTGTAAATAATGGTGCCGGCTTCACAGCTGATGCGCAAAGCACAGGCGTCGGCAATGGCATTGTTACTGACAATCCATTCCACCTCAAAAGGCCCTACCTGATAACTTTTTTTAGCCTCGACCACTTCCATAATGGGAACTGGCCGCACCGATGCACTGTCATTAGAATCGTTGGAGCTGTAGAGGTCATAGACATTTTGCTTGATTAGCTCAGCCACAAAACGGGGAGCGAGAATGCGAGGGAAGTTGACATGATGAGTTAGATAAGTAAGGGCGCCGGCATGCTCTTCGTGGCCATTTGTGAGCAAAAGGGCGCTAATTTTGTCTTGATTAGCTTCCAGAAAAGCAGAATTAGGCAAAAGCAGGTCGACACCAGGCAATTCGCGAGCCGGATAACCGGCACCGGCGTCTACCACAATGATTTCACCCTGGTAAATGAAGAGCCACATCACCTGCCCCAGTTCACCCTGGCCGCCCACCGGCACCGCATAGAGGGCATGATAATCAAGTTCGGGCCAGGTAGTTAAGAAGTCGCTCACGAATGTTTCCTGTGAAATCTAATCTAAATAGATAGAAGAATGCTACCAATCAATTTTATAGCTGTCGGACAGAAGAATGGAAAGAAGATCAAATTTGTAAGAATAGAAAGTAAAATCGAAGGCTCAAGTTTAAGAGGCATATCATGCAGGCTACATTTAACGCACAGGCAAAGCTAGACCTCATTTTAAGACCGGCTTCGGCTGAAGGCGGTTTTGAGGGCTGCGGCAGAGCAGCTCTGATACACGTTTTGCCCGGCGGCAAGGTCAGAGAAATAAGCCACCGCGAGCTCGAAGAGCTTATCGGCAAGGCCGAGAGCTTGCTGGCAGGTCTTGGCGTCAAGGCCGGCGACAAGGTAATCATGACCTCGCCCAACTCTCCTGAGCTGGCCGCAACCATACTGGCAACCCTGCGCCTTGGGGCAGTGGCTGTGCCAATAGATTTTCGCCTGACCGAAAAAGAACTGGCCAATGTGGCGGTATCGCCGGCCATTGCCGCTAAAGCTGTGCTTGTCTTCAAACCATTAATCAAAGACTTTGCCGCCCTCGAGGCTGCACTGAAGGAAACTAAGGGTGCCCTTTGTGACTTGAGCGAAATTCATAGTCAGACAGAAACCAAGCGTGAAAACGGCAACAGTACTGATTTTGAAAACTTAAAGGCACCGGCGGTTTTAATTTTGACCTCGGGCACCACCGGCACACCAAAAGGTGCGCTGCATGATTTAGAAAGTTTGCTGAGAAATTTGCTTGAACTGGGCGAAATGGCTAATTTCAATAAAGAATTGAAAGCACTTTTGCCCGTGCCGATCTCCCACGTGCTCGGTCTGGAAGTACTAATAATTGGCCTGGTTTATGGCAGCACCGTCATATTTTCTGAAATGACCATAGAAGGGATTATTGCAGCCAACAATAAATTTAACCCGGAAGTTTTAGTAGGAGTGCCCACTATATATGGTGCCTTTGTCACCTTGCCTCCCGGCACTATCAATCTGGAAAATTCGCAAGTGTTGCTTTGTGGCGGCGCTCCGTTGCCGATTTCACTTGCCGAAGAATTTCACAAAGTCTTCGACAAGCGCCTCAATAATGGTTATGGATCGACCGAATCAAAAATCATCGCCGTCAATCTCGAAGGGCCCGATCAATCTGTAGGCAAACTGGTACCGTCGGTGACAGTGAAAATTATGGGCAGCGAGGGCAAAGAAATGCCTGAAGGCGAGCCCGGAGAGATAATTATCTGCGGCGATACTTTGATGCTCGGTTATGTCGGTCAGGAAGAAGCCACCAAACAAGTTATTTACGACGGCGGCTATCACACAGGCGATATCGGCTACGTCAAAGGTCAATATCTCTATATTTCCGGTCGGGCCAAAGAACTAATTATTGTGGCTGGCAACAAAGTATTTCCGGCAGAAGTGGAAGACGTACTGCGCGCGCAAGGCATCGTCAAAGAAGTAGCCGTCATTGGAGTACCGCACAGCAAGCTCGGTCAAATAGTCAAAGCTCACATTGTCATCGACGGCGAGCAATCTGAAGCGCTCGACAAAGCCATTGCAGGAGGTGATGACGAAGCGAAAAAAACTATTCGTCAGGGCCTGATCAAGACCATGCGCGATTATTGTGCCGAGCATCTAAAGCGGGAGTTGCGCCCGATGGAGTGGGAGTTTTATACCAGCACTCACCCATTGCCGCGCACATCGGCAGGAAAAATCGATAAGAAGCAATTGACTTAATTGCCTACTTAATTTTTGCCAGCCGGGCAAAATAATCGATAAACATAATGATGCCGCCTCGGGCCTGCTGCCAATCAAAGTTTTCGTTGATGGCATGATAGCCGTGCTCAGGCAGTGACAAACCGAGAAATACAATCGGCACTTTGAGCGTTTCTTGCATGCTCACCACCGCACCAATGGAGCCACCTTCGCGAGTGAAAGCAGCATCGGCTTTGAAGGCAGTCTTCATGGCCGCACTGGCAGCTTCGGCATAAGGCCCGGTGAATTCACCTAAGAACGGCTTGAGAGTTCCTTCTTTAACAATCTCCACATCTTTGTTATGGGCTTTAACGAACTTCTCTAAAGCGGCAATGATCTTATCCGGATCTTGATCAGGTACAAGACGCATGCTGATTTTGGCTTCGGCCTGGTGGGGAACGATAGTCTTTACACCAGGGCCGCTGTAACCGCCTGTGATACCATGCACTTCGAATGTGGGGCGGGCCCATATTCTGGCACTGGCGTCACGAGCGTCTTCTGTGCGCGTAGACAGAAGTTCATGAGCTTTCTTGAAACTGCCGACGTCAAAACCAGAGGCAACGAAGTTGTTCAATTCGGCTTCATTGATAGCGCGAACATCGTCGTAAAATCCCGGTATTTTCACTTCACCACTTTTGGCATCAAAGCAAGCGGCAATCAGGTCGCAGAGCTCGGCGATGGGGTTGCGCGCCAGGCCACCGGTGAGGCCCGAGTGCACATCTTTGACACCTGTTTTCAGTTTGAATAAACAACCTTGCAGGCCGCGCAAGCCATATGGAATTGCCGGACGTTCGCGGGAAACCCAGATGGTGTCTGATATGACTACAGAATTAGTTTTAAGTGCACTTTCGTTGTCTAATAAAAACTGGGCAAAGGAAGGGCTGCCGATTTCTTCTTCCAGCTCCCAGATAAATTTGACATTGATTGGCAGGCCGTTCTTATGAGCGTAGGCAGCGGCATACAACACTGCCAGTGCGGGCCCTTTATCATCAGTGGTGCCGCGACCAAGATAAGTGTCGCCCACAATTTTCATTTCAAAAGGAGGTGATTGCCACTCGGCGCCGTCGGCCGGTTGCACATCGAGGTGGTTATAGACCGTCACCGTCGGGTTTTCGCTGCCGCTGCGAAACTCGCCAATCACAACCGGATAGCCGGCTGTTTCTACTACTTTGGCTGTGGCGCCGTGACTTTCCAACAACTGCACAGCCATAGCAGCAGTTTTTAAAATCTCGCTCTTGCGATCGGGCTCCATGCTGACGCCGGCCAGATCAACCAATTTTTTCAAATTGTTTTCATACTCGCCACGCTGAGAGTCTGCGTAAGCTGAAACTTTATCAAGATCGCATTCGACGTTCATAACACTCCAAATTTACCCGTGAGTAATTATAGGAGGTTAAACACGAACTCTATACAACGTTTGATTTTTTATCGAGTTCGGCGAACACATTTTTCATGCTGCTGACGAATTTGTCGCTCTCCAGGTAACCAGAGACCTTGAAGACCGGCGAGATACTGCCTTTATTGACGGTCAATACCGACACCGAAGGATAACCTTCAATCTTACAAAGCTCGGCCAACTTTTTGCCGTCGGCATTGCTTGAAGGTGTGACCCGTAAGAATATGGCGTCCTGGGCAATGGAATTAGTGCTGGCCTTCTCCAGCTCTTTACCAAAGAGCTTGCACCAACCGCAGCGCTCTTCTTGAAAAACCACTACCAGGGGCTTGCCTTCGGCCTGGGCCCGAGTCAGTGCGCTTTTAACGTCAGTAGCCCATTCGATTCTAGAAAGATTTTTCTCTTCGTATTGCGGACGGCGTAGTTCAATGTTGTTATCGAATTGACGGCTCAGGGCCTCTCTTGCCGAATAGCTGGCATCGCTTTGGTAATCGGCAACTGTCGTTGTTCTATCTTGAACTGCCATTCTATATGTATCCTCGTCAGAGAAAACTCAGCTGTTGGACAGCTCCACAGAGGTATCTACACTGGTAACTCAAAAGCTGGACACCATTAAAGATTAAAGACAGAGAAAAATGCGCAAAAATCTCTGTCAAATAGCGGAAGCTATTTCACAATGGCCACAGGCAACCAAAATATGCCCTATTTAATGTGAACCGGCGCTCTTTCGCTCATTTGCATCTGAATGCCACGGGCGTCCATTTCAGCCAGGAAAAGCTTCGTCGGCACTGTTGTTTCCTGACGCAAGACTCCCCGCTCGGAAATATCGCCCCGAGCAATCATTTGAGCCACAATTGAGGCGGGAAATGCGGTCATGCGCATCATGGCAGTAAGGCCGGCTGCCTGGTCGGCATAGTCGATGCAGTCCCAGATGATCTGCACAGGCTTTTTATTTTTCAAGCCCGAAACCATCACCCGCACTAGTACGACATCGGGTTCGTCTTTCGGCAATTTGTCAGACAGAATTTTAAAGAGCAAATCGCGGGGCACTTGCGAACCAGAGGCAGTTTCCATAGGTTCTTTCGACATCATGCCCATATCTTTAAGCGTGTGCATAATGTCGCAGTGACCGGGATAACGAATGGTTTTATAGTCTAAATGCTGCACCCGACCGAGATAGCTCTGGGGCAAAGTAGAAATGCCGCCTGAAGTGTTGAACGCTTCCATGGTGCCGAAGGGACGAGGAAATTCAATTGACTCGTTGTCGGACAACGACGGTACAGAGAATATTTTGCCGTCGCGAATAACTGTGCAATCTTCGTTGTATTCGTTAATCAGACCATCGATGGAAAACACCTGACAGTAATCCATGAAGCATTCATCAGGATTAGCAGGCAAACCGCCCACTCTCAAGCGAATATCGTAAATTTCGTCCAGACTCTCCGCCGCGCTGACGGCAAGCAATGACACCATACCCGGTGCCAGGCCCAGATCTGGAATAATGGTGACGCCCTGTTCTTTTGCCAGTTCATCAAGGGCAAATTCTTTGGCAACAATTTCTTCATTGCCACCAAGATCGATAAAGTGAGTCTTGGTTGCCAGGGCAATCTTGGCCAGTTCATAATTGTGTTTGTAAGTGATGCAGCTCACCGCCACGTCAATTTCGCCCATCAACTGCGCCAGTTCGTCGTGATTAGTGACGTCCAGTTCTACCGGAATAATTTTGTCGTCAGACAATCGCTTGACTAGCTCTTTGAGATTCTCGGTGCTGGCATCAGCGACCACAACTTTCTCAACTTTGGCACCGCGAATCAGATCGTAAGCTACTGCATAGCCCATTTTTCCGGCACCGAGAACTAGAAATTTCACAATTCACCTCGAACAATTACTGGAACAAATACTAGAACAAATATCAGTGGACAATAATACTACTAATAGGTAGAGCGGCGTTTGCCGCCGTCTACGCAGATGGTAGAGCCGGTGACGTAGGCGGCCTGCATTGATGAGAGAAAAGTCACCACCGCGGCGAACTCTTCGGGAGTGCCCAGGCGGCCACAAGGAATGTGCTTCAAATATTCGCGGGTGTACTCTTCTTCGCTCTGGCCGCTTCTAGCCACACGCGCGGTCATAAGATCAGTCAGGCGGTCGGTGGCAATGGCGCCGGGAGCGACGCAATTGACGGTCACTCCGCTAGAAGCCAGTTCGTCGGCCAGACTCTTGAGCATGGCAGTGACTGCCGCTCTTAGCGAATTGGAAATGGCCAGGCCGGCGATCGGTTCCATCACTGATAGCGAAGTAACGCAGAGCACCCGGCCAAAGCCGCGCTCTTTCATGCCGGGCACAAATGCACCATTGAGTTCGGCTACCGATTGAAAGAGTTGTTCGAAGCCGGACTGCCAGTCATCATGGCTGGTATTGGCAGTGTCACTGGGTTTGGGGCCGCCCACATTGTGCACGAGAATGTCGATGCCGCCTACGGTTTTGCCCACATAGTCGATTAAGGCTTTGCGACTTTCGCCCTGACTGAGGTCAGAACTAAAAATATGCAGCGGAGTATTTTTGCGCCAGAGGCCTGCCGCCAGTGCTTCTAGATTGCCCTGGTCGCGGCTGGCAGCCACGATCTCAACACCTTCGGCGCTGAGGGCTTGAACTACAGCCCGGCCGATGCCTTTTGAAGCGCCGGTGACCAGTGCTTTTTTACCGCGAATACCGAGATCCATTTATTTGCCTGCTTATATTTAGATTTTGTATTTGTACGAAATTGTTTTTGCTTCAGAGAAAAATTCGAGACTATAACGGCCGCCTTCACGGCCCATGCCAGACGACTTCTGCCCGCCAAAAGGAGTTCTTAAATCACGAGCAAACCAGGTATTGATCCAGATCATGCCGGCCCGAATTTTTGCGCTGGCACGCTCAAGGCGATCGATATCTTTGCTCCATACTGAAGCCGACAGACCATACGGTGTGGCATTGGCCAGTTCAATGGCTTCTTCTTCACTATCAAAAGGCAATATCGGCAGAGCGGGCCCAAATATTTCTTCTTGCAAAAAGCGTGACTGAATTTTTAAATCGGTGAATACAGAGGGGCTGAGAAAATTGCCGTCTCCCAGTTCATTCAAGCGCTCGCCGCCGCACAACAGCTTGCCCTCACTTTTGCCGATGGCTAAATATGATTGCACTTTTTCCATGTGCTCGCGCGAAATCAACGCACCCATCTCAGTCTCTTTACTGAGTGGGTCGCCCACTTTGATTCTTTGAACCAGAGCGACGATTTTTTCTACTACTTGATCGTATACTTTTCGCTCGACAAACAAGCGTGAGCCGGCTAAACAAATCTGGCCCTGATTGCGAAAAGCAGCTCGCACAGCCGTTGGAATCGCATCATCAAGATCGGCGTCGGCAAAAATTATGTTGGCACCTTTGCCGCCTAATTCGAACGAGAGTTTTTTCAAAGTGGCGCTGGCCGCTTGCATAATGGCGCGGCCGGTAGAAGTTTCGCCTGTAAACGAAATCGAGCGCACATCGCTGTGACGAGTAAGAGCTTCGCCGGCGCCGCCGGCACCAAAACCCTGCACGATATTGAAAACACCAGGCGGCAATCCCGCTTGTTGCATCACTTCAGCCAGTAAATAAGCCGTGTAAGGCGTCCACTCAGCCGGTTTAAGAACGATAGTATTGCCCATTGCCAGGGCCGGCGCGATTTTCCAGGTAGCCAGATAGAGAGGCAAATTCCAGGGTGTAATCAAGCCGCATACGCCCAGGGGCTCGCGCACTGCTATGTGCCTTTCGCTGGCTGAAGAAGTGAAAGTCTCTTCCACGTAAGTGGCGGCAAAGTCAGCAAAAAATTGAAAATTAAAAGCAGAGCGGGGAATGTCACCGTCAAAGCTTTCATTTATAGGTTTGCCTGCGTCGGTGCTTTCAGCAATGGCAAATTCTTCGCGGCGCTCTAGAATCAGTGCGCCGATTTTGCGCAAGACATCACAGCGCTCGCGCATAGAAAGGCGGGGCCAGGGGCCTTTCTCAAAAGCACGGCGGGCAGCGGCAACTGCGCGGTCGATATCATCGGCGGTACCAAGAGAAACCAGACCATGAACTTTGCCGGTGGCCGGATTTATAGTCTCGAAAGTTTCTTTGGAAGAACCGCCCTGAAATTTCCCATCGATAAAATGCTCGATAGATTTAAGCGAATTTGCCACGGCACCAGATCTAGACATTTATTTTTTCGCCTCAAGATGCGGATGTAAAAGCAGCTATAGCCTTGATTTCAATAAAATTGCGGCCGGGTAATTTGGCCACTTGCACAGTGGTGCGACAGGGAGGCACTGCTATTGAAAAATACAGGCTGTAGACTTTGTTGTATTTTTCAAAATCAGCCATATCGGCCAAAAATACAGTGACGTCCACCACATCGGTGAAACCAAGGCCAGCTGCTTTGAGGACATTACCCAGGTTCTCAAGCACACCTTGTGTCTGAACTTCAATGTCGTAAGCGAGAATTTCACCAGCCGGCCCCAGGGTCAAACCGGCCTCTATGCCCGTTTCAGCGTTGCGACAACCCTGGCCGGAAATAAAGAGCAAATTGCCTACCTGCAAAGCGTGCGAATAGGATCCCAGGGGGCTGGGGGCGGCATTGCCCGGATTGACGGCAGTTTTAATCGATTGAGGGAAACTTTCGGTCATTATTCTCACACCCGGGCAACAACTCAGTTTTTACACCATCTAACCGCCGAGAGCGTACCTTGGCGCGAATTTATTAAGGTAAGAAATGGAGCCTGGCAGGATTGCACTGGAAGCTGCGAGAATTATGGCATCTACAAAAGAAAGACATGACAATGACTCAAACCGAGACCTTATCTATGGCATCATCAACCAGTCGCGATCTGCCCTGGCAGCCGATTTTTACCATTGAACGCAGCGGTCGCAAAGAAGTGACCGTATATGGAATCGTCGCACTGGTTGAAGGTCTGGCCAATGCCGAGCAGTCGATTAGTGCTGTGCGGCCAATCACCGTACTGGGCGATACTTCATATCAATTGTGGAGCCGCTCACTGCTAAAACCATGGCAACTGATTCAGCATTTGCACATTCTTAAAAATAACTATCCGGCCCTGACCGACGAGCATCTTGCTCTATTTATGGCGTCTCACAGCGCCGAACCCCGGCACATCGAAATGCTGGAAGAAATTATCGCCATTACCGGTGCCGCCGAAGACAAGTTGAAGTGCCCACCAGCAGCGCCTTTGTCAAGCGAAACGCGCGACTCAATTGGCGACGGCGAGAAAGCCAGGCGTCGCTATCACAATTGCAGCGGCAAACATATCAGTTACCTCTCGGCCATTAAAGCCGAGGGCAACAATCCTGATAATTATTTGCTCGAAAGCGAAGTACACCATGTGCGTTTGCGAAAAATACTGGCCGAGCTGGTGCAGCGTCCGCTCGATAGTTTACTGAGCACCACAGATGGTTGCCAGCTGCCTAACTATGCCCTTTCGGTTTACGAGATGGCTTATCTTTATCAAAGCCTTTTAAGCCCGCGGCCAGTGTCATTCGTCGACGAACAAATTCAGCCGTGCGCAGCCTCATACTCGCAACTGGGGCAATTGATGCATCAATACCCGCGCGCGATTTCCGGCGGCGGCAGAGTAGATTATCGCTTAATTTCGCAAGACCTCTTCGGCCCCACAGCTGCACCGGTGGTAGCAAAAGAAGGGGCCGACGGATTGTTAGGAGTAGGCATCGGCCCCTGCGAACGTTATGCCAATGGCCTCGGACTCTGCATCAAACTTTCTTCCGGTTTTGATAATCGTCACATGGAACTGATTGTCAAAGAAGTGCTGAAGAAATTACAACTGATTGGCCCACGCAAAGAAATGCGCAAAATACTAAGAGAAGTCAAAACAGATCATATAAAAACCCATTTTCATTTTAAAGTTGTCTGATGTTCGCTTACCAGAAAATAATTGATATTTCTCAGCCGGTGAGCGAAAGCTCCGCCTGTTTTCCAGGCGACACCCCGTTTTCGAGAAAAGTCACCCTCACCTACCAAGACAGCCGCGTCATTAATCTCACGGCGCTAACCATGAGCCCTCACGTGGGAACCCATGCCGACGCTCCGGTGCATATCAAAGGTTCGCTCACCACAAACTCTGCTTGCGCTGCCGACGACACTACAGCTGGTGCCATGGAGCTGTCGCCATTTATGGGCAGAGTGGCAGTGATTGATCTTGCTCCTACCTCTGCAGGCATTGCCGCCTCAACGGTGGTAGACCAGCTTAAAGCGGCAGCGGCAGAAGGTTTACAGCGCGTGCTTTTTAGAACTGCCCAGGCCATTAACTTTGAAGTTTTCGAAGACAATTACAGTTTTATCGAAACCGATTGCGCCGAATTATTAGGTGAACTGGGCTTTGTCCTCGTTGGTTTAGACACACCGTCAGTTGATCATATCAGGTCAAAAGATCTGGCTACTCATCATGCCTTAGACAAGCATAAATTGGTCTGGCTGGAAAATCTGGATCTAACAGCTGTGGCCGCCGGCGAATATTTCCTTGTGGCTCTGCCGCTCAAGTTTATGAATTTAGAAGCGACACCGGTTCGCGCTGTGTTGCTGGTTTAAGACTACTTAGCCTGGAGGTGCGCATGTTCGGAAAAAGCTGTTCAGTAGTTGGAGTAGTGCACGTACCGGCTTTGCCTGGTGCGGCCGGCTATAACGGCTTTATGGATCAATGCCTGGCCACCTCAATTATCGACGCTATGACTTATAAAGAAGAAGGCGTGGATGGTTTACTGATAGAAAACATGCACGATGTGCCTTATCTGCGCGGCCGCGTAGAACCAGAGACAGTGGCTGCCATGGCTGTGATTGCCAATGCTATTAAATATGAATGCATGATGCCTATCGGCATCCAAATTTTGGCCGGCGCCAATCTGGAAGCGTTAGCGGTAGCACACTCGAGTGATCTCGACTTCATTCGCGTTGAAGGCTATGTTTACGCCCATGTCGGCGACGAAGGCATGCACGAGTCATGTGCGGCACAACTGGTAAGAAAGCGGGCGCAAATCAAAGCGGAAAAAGTGAAAATTTTTGCAGACATCAAAAAGAAGCATTCATCGCACGCCATCACCAGTGATATCAGCCTGACTGAAACAGCCCATGCTGCTGAGTTTTTCAAAGCCGACGGAGTAATCGTCAGCGGCATGCGCACCGGTGATGCACCACCTATTGGCGAGGTCAGCTCAGTTAAGGCCGCCGTGCACATTCCGGTCATGGTGGGATCCGGCGTCACACCAGACAATGTGGCCGATTATGCTAAATATGCAGATGCGGTGATATTCGGCAGCTACGCTAAATATGACGGCGACTGGACTAAAAAAGTAGATCCTGAACGTGTTAAACGTCTGGTGCAGGCTGCTAATCGAGCCATGTCAAAGTCGTCGACCCGTTAGATTTCTAGTGGCGGCTTCGCATCTGTTTTTTTCTACCTTGCTGGTATCGCAGTTTGCGCCCCTAAGAAATTGCACAACTTATAAGTTGTAAAAGTCTACAACTTATAAGTTGTAAAAAAACCCTAGGTGAGTATTTTCGCACCCCCAGGGCAAGGGCTGCCAAACTATTAAAAAGTCTCACCTGTTTTAATATCGATGCGCGACGCACCGCTGCAATTCTGTGTAATCTTGCCCGCGTTACCTGTGGCATAAAGAGTGATGTGACTGGCACCGCTGGCCGTCGCATCGACTGTACTGCCACCGTCGAGGGCAGCCGAGCTGGCACCAGAAACAGTGGCACGGCAAAGATTGGTTCTTACTTCACGCGCCACAACCATACTCGCTCCCGAGACCGTAAGATCAAGCTTATTGACCCGGCCTCGCATGATCATATTGGTGGCGCCGCTGACATTCATTTTTAAATCTTTCGACAAACCGAGATCGACTGTAGCGTGGAAAGCACCACTGGTCTGCAGTTCGGTCAATGCCGTGGTATCCACCAGAATGCGTACGACATCAGGGTTAATACCTTGTGCCAGCTTAATTTGCACAGTGCCGTTATCTACAACGGTGGTAATTCCAGGTAGGCTTTTACCGTTGGCTTCCACCCTGACATTTTGCGCTTTGGCGGCGTCCACTTTGATAATCAAATCGCCACGACCGGCAGCATCTATTTTAGTGAATGGCGCCAGCTTGCGGTCTTCACTTTTCTGTTCACTTTTATCTACCGAAAAAACAGACACGGCTGTTTTATTCTCAGTGTTGAATCGTGTATTGCTGCTGCCGCTGCAAGCTGCTAACGATATTGCCGCAAAAAATGCCACAAGTGCGTGGCAGTTGTTTGTCATTCTGTCTTGTAGGTTCGAGACTGTCCTAAACTCTTGAAGGCTGCGTCACCAAAAGCATGTGAAGCTGCTGCAGGCCGAGGAGCCGCACTGCCTGAATCAACGCGCGGTTTACGCACGACTTTTTTGACCTTAACCTGGCTGGCTATTTTCGGCCGCTCAACTTCAGGCTTGATTTTTACAACAACGGGCTTCTCGGTTTTGACGCCATCTGTGGTGGCGTCGGTTTTTTCAGAACCGCCGCTATTGACGGGAAGAACGGGAGTAACGGGAGGGTTGACAACAGCTTTCACATCAGGCGTGACCGGAGCGACAATGGCCTGCTGAGCAGGTTTCTTTGTGGTGCTGTCGAAGATAATTTTGCCGGCAATACCCATAACCAGAAGCAACGCCGAAGCAATAGCTACCCAGTGAAAACGTGTGAGATTAGCCAGCGGTGAGCTTGGTTTGTCGTCGTCTTCGGTGGGCATGGTGGGAAAATCAGTGCGTAAAACCTGACTTTTTCCGGCCCGTGGAATGGCAGTATCGAGGTCTCGTGTTAATTCGGCCATGGTTTGATGGCGATCGGCCGGATCTTTTGCCAGAGCCTTAAATACCACTGCTTCCAGGCGCTCAGGAATATACAGGTCTGGCCGTACTTCCTTGAAGCGAGGCGGCGCTTCGGTAATATGCTTGCCCATGGTCTCAACCATAGTTCTACCTAATATAGGCAGACGACCGGTGAGCGTTTCGTAAATCACAATTCCCATTGAATAGATGTCTGAGCGATTATCGAGCTCATGACCCTGACACTGCTCGGGGCTCATATAAACAGGGCTGCCGCAGACTTCGCCCATTTGCGTCAGACGCTGCTGTTCACCGCCGGCACTAATCAGTTTAGCTACGCCAAAATCTACTACTTTTACAAAGTCTTTCTCGTCTTCATAATCAATGAGCATGATGTTGGACGGCTTCAAATCTCGGTGAATAACACCCATACGGTGAGCATGATCGAGAGCATCGGTAGATTGCGAGAGAATTTTCAAGCTGCGCTCGACACCCAACTGCCCCTCATCTTTGATGATGGTGGAAAGATCGGTACCCAGCAGATAATCCATGACGATGAAAGGCTGACCCGAAGTGGGCGTAACCCCAAAATCGTAGACCGTAATAATGTGCGGGTGATTCATCTTCGAAGCGGCTTTGCCTTCCTGGTGGAAGCGCTTCACGCTCATAGAATCAGCGATGTGCTGCGACTGCAACATTTTGATGGCCACGGTGCGGTCCATAAGAACCTGACGACCCTTATAAACTACCCCCATACCGCCGTGGCCGATGACATCAATAATGTCGTATTTGCCCATTAAGCAAGTGCCCACCATAGGGTCACGGGCAAGCGGAATCAAGTTGGTGCCGTCGTGAGGGCACGCGGCAACAATACCTGTAAATTGCCTGTTGCACTCGAGGCAGACCTTGCGATCCAAACCTTCATGTAGATGTTCAGCGAACACTCGATTGAACCTGGTTACGTTTTGGGGTGTGGCGATTCTTAACCAATGTTAATGTACCCGTGAAAACCGGCCTTTAATCGCTTTGCAGCCCAGGGTCTGCCAGTTTTTCTTGATTAACTTTGTCCGATAAAATTTGACCAGCGTGCACAGCCACTACCTTGGCGCCGTTCAGCCATTCTGAACGGAAACCATCTAAATCTGTGGTGGTAATTAATGTTTGCATGCCCGTTTCCACCAACTGCATCAGCATACCTTGACGACTGAGATCGAGTTCGGCCAGGACGTCATCGAGCAACAGTAGTGGCGGCTCTTCCAGGCGATCGCTGACCAGCTTGAGCTCAGCCAACTTGAGCGCCAGCACTAAACTGCGTTGCTGCCCTTGAGAGGCGTAAGAACTGGCGACGAAGTCATTGAGGGCAAAGCTTACATCATCGCGATGGGGCCCGCTCAACGACTGCTTGCGTACAATTTCTTCTTGCCGCCTGCTTTTAAGCTGTGCCAGAAGCAATTGGGCTAAGTCTTCCAACGGCATCAACTTTAATTCGTCAATACCAAGCGACTCTTTTTCAGAGGCGCGCTCGACCGACATCGAACTAGATTGGCTATCAGTGTCAGATTCTACCTGTTTAAAAATATACTGGGCCGTCAATTTTTCACGGTTACCCGAAATACTGGCCTGATAATCTTCGGCCAAAGGCAGAGCCAGTGCCAGTGCGTGCACTCTGTGTTTAATAATCTGGCTGCCGTATTGAGCCAATTGTCTATCCCAGACCCGCAGCTCGTCTAAGCCTGAGGGGCCCACGCTACCTTTTTCAAAAAAAGTTTTAAGTAATTTATTGCGCTGCTGCACAATTTTGTCGTAGCGAGCAGTCAGATCGATGTGGCTGTTTTTCAATTTGCAAACCAGCTGGTCAAGCCAATCGCGACGAAACTTGGGCCCACCGCGCAACAGATTCAAATCAGACGCTTTAAAGCTCACTGTGGTCAATCGCGCCGCAAATTTCTTGCCCGCTGGTTGGCTAACGCCGTTTATCTTGGCTTTGCGAGACATTCTATCGCCGGCGGTAAGAATCAGACTGGCAGTTTCGCTGTAGCCGGCCGAATGATAACTGACTTCAATCAACGCCTCACTTTCGCCGCGCAAAACCAGTTCGCGATCGTTAGAAGCTCTGTCTGAGCGGCCGCAAGCAATCAGTTCGATAGCTTCGAGCAAGTTGGTTTTGCCCTGGGCATTTTCACCAATCAAAATATTCCTGCCATCAGACAAATCTAAAGCAGCATCTTTGTAATTACGGAAATTTTTAACGACAACTCGGCTGACTCGCATCTCTAATTAGCAGACTCGGTAGCAGCGCGCTATTTGACAATCAGTAGCAATTTGATTAGTGAGCGCACTCAAATCGACAAACTTTTGTTCATCGCGCAAATGCTTAAACAGTGACACTTCTACGGTCTGACCATAGAGGTCGCCTTCAAAATCAAGCAGATGCGATTCGATGGTCAATTTCTTTTCTTGCTCACCGGAGGCATTAAAAGTAGGCCTGTACCCGATATTAATCACGCTGGCTTGTTCGCGGCCGTCGATTAAACGAGTGCTACCTACATATACACCGGTGGGCGGTACCAGCTGATTGAAAGCAATGTCTACATTTGCAGTAGGAAAACCCAGTTGCCGTCCGCGTTTCTCACCGCCAACCACTGTTCCGCGCAAACTATACGAGCGGCCAAGCAATTGATTGGCCAGCTCCATGTCTTTATTTAAAATAAGATCGCGAATGCGACTGCTCGACACTTCAAGCCCCTGCACATAAACCATATCTGCGGCATGGACGACAAAATTACACTCTTCGCCCATCTGTCGCAATAGCTCAGCGTTACCTTCACGGTCGCGGCCAAAATGATGGTTGTGACCAACCGAAATAGATTTGGCGCCCATACAATCGATCAAAACATCTTGCACATATTCGGCCGGGGATAGCTTGCAAAGCTCTTCAGAGAATGTCAAAACCAGGGCCAGCTCAATACCAAGCGAGCGGAAAAGTTCTAATCTTTGCTCGATAGTAGTGAGCAAAAGCGGCGCCTGACCACGAGTAAGACCACGGGGATGGTCAGCGAATGTGACAACTCCAGCTGTGGCGCCTAAACTTTTTGCTTCAGAAACCGCCTTACCAATGACAACTTGATGGCCGGGGTGAACGCCATCAAAAAAGCCCAGAGCAATGGCCGAACGCTCCACAAGTCTGGGTTTAGGGACAAAATGAATTTGCAAGACAAGATTCCAGAGTTTCTAAGGGTAATTTATATCTGCGATTTTATCCCAGCCACGCCTCAGTTACTACTCTAAAGGCAGTGAGACGGCCTTCTGTGCTAAAATTTGACCTGTACTTATGGGAATCACGGTATACGAGAGCCGTCGACCGCGCAGTACCAACAGCCAATTATCGGCGAGATAGCGAAAAGATATTTGAAGTATCTTACCGGCATATCCTCGATGATTCTGAATTCTGCCTGGCGATGTGAGCTTTAGACAAAAGCGTTTGGGAATCTGAACATTTATGGCAAACAAAGATCAAGGGACAGTGACAGCTTTGACTGAAGATGAGTCTGAAAAAAAGGTCGAAGCTGAAGTAATCGTTAATGAAATGGCTCCGGCCAAAATCTCCGCCGACTACAATGCCTCGGCAATTGATGTGCTCGAAGGCCTCGAAGCAGTGCGCAAAAGACCTGGTATGTACATTGGTACAACCGGGCCAAAAGGACTGCACCACCTGGTTTGGGAAATTGTCGACAATGCCGTAGACGAAGCTCTGGCTGGTCACTGCACAACAATCGATGTCACTATCAATGAAGACGAATCTTGCACAGTGATGGACAATGGCCGCGGTATTCCTACCGACATCGTTGCTAAAACCGGTAAGAGCGGAGTTGAAACCGTATTTACGGTATTACACGCTGGTGGCAAATTTGGTGGCGAAGGCTACAAAGTTTCAGGCGGTCTGCACGGAGTGGGCGCATCTGTAGTAAACGCTCTATCTGAGCGCCTGGAGGTGGAAGTTTATCGCCTTGGACGTGTTCACAAACAAGCTTATAATCGCGGCGATGCCGATGGTCTTTTGCAAGTTCTGGGCGAAACCGACTTGCAGGGAACCAAGGTTACTTTCTGGCCTGACGATCAAATTTTCCACGATATTAATGAAGACAACGAACGTCTACAAATATTCTTTGAATGGGATACTCTGGCCACACGACTGAGAGAAATGGCCTTCCTCAATAAAGGTCTTTGTATCGTCTTGAGCGACTTACGCAGCACCAAGGGTAATGGCAAAGCTGAGACTTATCACTATGCCGGTGGTATTGCCAGCTATGTCGAATATCTTAACGAAACCCGTGACACTCTGCATAAACCACCACTATATTTTGAACAAAGAGCAGAAGACATTACAGTGGAATGCTCGCTCCAATGGACAACTCTTTATTCTGAGTCTCTTTATAGTTTCGTCAATAACATCAATACCCATGATGGTGGCACACACTTAACCGGTTTCAGAAACGCATTGACTAGAATCGTCAATGAATACGCTAAAAAAACTAATATCCTCAAAGAAGGCGAAGAGCGCTTCACTGGTGAAGACATTCGAGAAGGCTTGACTGCAATCGTTTCAGTCAAAGTGCCAGATCCACAATTTGAAGGACAAACAAAAGCACGTCTTGGTAATAGAGAAGTGCAGGGTGTTGTGCAAAGCATCGCCGCCGAATCTATATCCGACTGGTTGGAATTAAATCCAAAACCGGCTAAAGACATCGTCATGAAAGTCTTGCAGTCTAAGCAAGCGCGCGAAGCGGCTCAAAAAGCCAAACAAACTGTGCGCCGACAGTCAGCACTTTCAGGCGGCGGTTTGCCAGGTAAGTTGGCTGATTGCTCCGACAAAGATCCGGAAAAGTGCGAAGTCTACCTGGTAGAAGGTGACTCCGCCGGTGGTTCTGCTAAGCAGGGTCGTGACCGTGCCTTCCAGGCAATTTTGCCCCTTCGAGGCAAAATTCTCAACGTTGAACGGGTACAACCAAGCCGCATTTATGACAATAACGAAGTGCAAGCCATGATTCAGGCACTGGGCCTGGTGGTTTCAGAGCAAGACGAAGACGGCGGCAAAAGCACCGGTATGCTCAGGCCGAATGCCCTCAATCTTGATTTGACCAAATTGCGCTATCACAAAGTGATCATCATGACCGATGCCGACGTTGATGGCAGCCACATTCGCACACTGCTTCTGACTTTCTTCTTCCGCTACGCTCGTCCGCTGGTTGATAATGGTTATGTCTATATTGCTCAACCACCGCTCTTCAAAGTGACCAAAGGCAAGCGTGTTGAGTACTGCTACAACGAACATAAACTTGAAGCGGTGATGGCCGAGATGGGTGAGAAAGCAGACATTCAGCGGTTCAAAGGTCTTGGCGAAATGATGCCTGAGCAATTGTGGGAAACCACTATGAATCCTCAGACCCGTACTTTGAAGCAAGTGACAGTGGAAGACGCTTCCGAAGCTGACCACATTTTCGATTTGCTCATGGGAGAGTCTGTGGCACCACGCCGGGAATTCATCGAGAAAAATTCCCACCTGGTGGCCCACCTGGACGTCTAAAAAGTGCTTGACCACACAAGTATATTGATATTAGCATCGTGAACGTACCTAATATAATTACGGTATCAAGAGTGGTGCTGGCCCTGGCCACCCTGTCATTGTTGTATCTGGCGCAGGACAAGCCTTTGCTTGAACGCGACAATCTTTTGTGGCTGGCCTTTGGCCTTACGGTTATCGTTATTTGGGCCGACGGCCTGGACGGTTATTTTGCCAGAAAGCTCAATCAAAGCACAAAACTTGGCGCCATCCTCGACATTGCCGGGGACAGAGCAGTAGAAATGGCTTACTGGATCGTCTTTGCCGCCCTGGGCTGGATTGCCGTCTGGGTGCCGCTCCTTTACCTCGTTAGAGGAACATTTGTCGACGCCATGCGCAACCAGGCAGGCAGCCAGGGCTTCACCGCATTTGGTGCCAAGACGATGATGCAATCGGCTGTGGGAAAATTTCTCGTGGCGTCCAATTTCAGCCGCTTCACGTATGCCATCGTCAAAGCGCTCGCTTTTTGCCTGGTCATAGCCGCACAGATTTCCACCCTGAAAAGCAGCTGGGCACAGCCTGCAGCTGACATCACAGTCTACCTCTCGGCAGCATTCTGTCTCGTGCGCGGCTTACCTGTTTTATTAGAAAGCGGCAGCCTCTTTAAAATCGAACAGCCCCAATAACTCAGCTATGGCGCTGGATTGTTCGGGTTATTTGGATTAGTTGGGTTAACTCCCGGTGGAATATATTCGCCATTGGGAAGCAGGCCGGCATTTGGCCCCACACCATTGGTGGGATTTTTGTTAACTCCGCGATAATCGATGGAGCTCTGCGAAAGCCTCAGCTCTTGCTCCATGCGGCTCATGGTGTAGTTGGTATTTTCAATCTTGATGTTCATTTGATTGCGAGTGTTATGAATATTGCGCATGCAAGAGGCTTCTTTGCCAATAGCACGATTGGCGAAGTTCTCGACGCGATCAAGCCAGCGACCATCTTCTCTTACTTTTTTCAGTTGCAAGGCAAGTATGTCATATTGCCTTTTCATTGGGTTGCCGCCGCCCATATTTTGCGCGTCACGTTCAGATTTATCAGGATTGAGGTGAGTGTCAGTGACCATCATCATTAAATGCTGCAGCAAACCGCAGCAATGTTGTTCGGTCAATTTACTCAAGCCTTTAGCGCGCTCTGCCGGCACCACACCTTCTGCAATTTTTAAAGAGGCCAGCCAGTACTGTCTGGCTTTTTCAAACTCGTGCCTTTGATAGTAGTACATGCCGCCACGGTCATATTGCACCCATTTAGGAACGCCTCGGCCGGCCATAGGGCCGCCGGTGGTGGGAACGAAACCAACATCGGCTCTCTCGCTGCGGCTAACTCGTTTTTTCGCTTTTGCCGAACAATCGGTCACCGTGCTGAAAATCAACGGTAAAAGAAGTGAGCTAAGCAAAAGTGTTTTCGTTAGAGCTGGCATAGCGGTCTCCTAAGAGGCAATTTGGTACACAATTAAGCACTTCTCAAAAATCAGATCGGGAGAAAGCTCGGTGAGACACTCTCTATTATCGCAAACCTTGTGATAGTTGCACGGTCGGCAGGGCAAAGTGTCGTCGAAGACCGCTTGATTATTGGGCCCATAGGGTCGCCAGCGCACTGGGTCGGTCGGTCCAAAAATGGCTATAGTAGGCACCTGGGCGGCTGCACAAAGATGTGCCGGGCCCGAGTCGACACAAACCGCCAGGCTCATTAAACTGTAAAGAGCCATACTTTCGCGCAAGCTCAGCCGACCAGCAAAGTTCAAGGCAATGCCCCCAAGACCAGACAGTGCGGTCAATTCTTCGTAAATAGCCGTGTCTTGCTTATCACCTGAAAACACCGGAATTAAACCGAGCTCGTTATAAAGGCGATGAATTAATTTGCTCCAGGAGTCGAGCGGATAAAGCTTATCGGGATGAGCGGCAGCGGCATGGATGAGAACATACTTGTGATTAGAAGAGAGTGCCGGAGTGAGGCTGCGTACTTTTTGCAATTCTGCCTCCGAGACCCATGATTCCAATTGACGCTCGGAAGCGGGCACGTTAATAGAAACGGCCTCAAGGACCGAAAGCAAAGAATCTACTTCATGAATATCTTGCCGCCACTCTACTTTGTCGGTCAGCAAGAGGCGGCCTGCAGTGGCATAACCAACCCGTCTTTTTGCTCCAGTGAGAAAAGCCAAAAGGGCGCTGGAAAAAGATCTTTTTAGAACAAACACCAGGTCATATTTACGCTTACGCAATTGCCAGATATAAGAAGCAAATGTGCGGGCCTTACCCTCGCCGCTGTCATATTTGTGAAAGCGAGTGGTGTCATAAACTATTTGTTCGTCAATATATGGGCAGCCATCCAGAACTTCACCGCTTCTTGGCCCGGTGAGCACATCTATGTGCGCTTGCGGATAGGCCTTACGCAAATTGCGCAGGAAGGGCACCGTTAAAATGGTATCACCGATGAAGCGATATCGAATCACTAAAATCTGCTTGCCGGCAGGTTTTGGCGCTGTGATTTTCTCTGTCATATTACAGATTGATCCATTGATACTTTTGCCGGTGCGAGACTGGCTAAAAACTTAGGGGCAGCAGGTAGCCACTGGCAACTTAAGACCAGTGCCCAGGTTTTTGCACCCAGAGCCGGTGGCAATTTCATGCGCACGATATCTTTTTCGGTGGTTACAAGCAAATCTGCCCCACTGGCGACAAAATCACTTTCGATCTCTTGCAGCTCGGCAGGGCTAAACCAGTGATGATCGGCAAATTGTCTTGTTCGCACCGGCACCACCCCCAGTGCGGCCAGTTCGGTGGCGAATGCGTCGGGCCTGGCGATGGCACAAAGAGAATAAATCTTCTTACCGGCCAGTTCACTAAGTTTCACTGGCTGAGGCGTTTTTCCTTCATGGGCATAACCGGTTAAATAAGCCGGGGCAAAACGGCACTGATAAATGTTGGCTTGAGGAGCGATTTGAGACAGCTGGCGACAAATTTCTTCGACTTTATCGACGGCGGCATCAGCGGGAATTTTAGTAACGACAATGTCTGTCGCCCGGTTAAGGCCACTTAGGGGCTCACGGAGACGACCGGCGGGAAGAAGTCTAGCGCTAAGAGGGTTATCGTTGTAATCCCACAGCACCAGATCAAAATCGCGCCGCAATTTGACGTGCTGAAAACCATCATCAAGAATAATTATTTTCGCGCCCAACTCGTGTACAGCTTTTTGGGCAGATTCCAGCCGGGAAGAGCAGACAACCACTATGGCATCGCTCACCGATTGGGCAATCAAGAAAGGCTCGTCACCAGCGGCTTCAACACCCACCAGAGGGTCACCGCCGCTGCCGTCGCTAACTACCACCAACCCTTTACTTTTGCGTCCGTAGCCACGGGATAAAACCGCTACTTTATGGCCGCTTGAAGCCAACCTTTCGGCCAGATCGATAGTAAGTGGAGTTTTACCTGTGCCACCAACCGTAATATTACCCACACTGATAACAGGCACGGCCGCTGAGCGTCGGCTGGCCAGCCCCAACGAATAGGTCATCAGCCGGGCGTAAGCACCCAGGCCATAACAGAAAGCAAAAGGACGCATGACCACTCTAGATGCCGGTGTATTTAAAAATGCTAGTTTATTTAAGACAGACACAGTTTACCTTTTAGCCAGAGCCGCAGGCGTTTCTTGCAAGTTGTCGCTCAGCATGTTCATCGCCTTACCGAGGGCTCCCTGACTTGATTTGAGAATGGTGCGACCGGCAGCTCCAGCCTTTATGCGACTGTCTTGATCGGCATAAAAACGCAGAAGGGCGTCCACCACTTCTTCGCTATTTTTACCTACAGCTAAAGCACCACTATTAATTAGAGTGTTTGCCACATCTCTGGTTTTATCAAGATCCGGGCCTACAGCAGCCGGTATGCCGTAAGCATAAGGCTCCATAATATTATGACCGCCCACAGGAGCAATTGTGCCGCCTACGAAAGCCACACTGGCGAGAGAATAGAAATTAAAAAGTCGTCCAATCACATCTAACAAATAAACTTCGCGCCCGCTGTCGGCAAAACGCTCACCGCGCGAAAAGCGCCTGACGGTGTAACCGGCCTGGTCAACTGTAGCAGCGACATGATCAAAACGCTCCGGATGCCGCGGCACCAAAATCAACCGCACCTGTGACGCCTGTTCACCACCATTGGTATCAAGCATGCGACCGTATGCTTTGAGCATGGCTGTCTCTTCCCCTTCATGGGTCGAGCCTGCCACCAGCACAAAACGATTTGCGGGCAAATTGATATCTTGACGCAGCTTGCTGATTGCTTCGTCGGTAATGGGCTCCAGGCCATCAAACTTTAAATTACCGAGCACGCGTACTTTAACGTTGCCGGCCACATCGCTATATCGTTTTGCTTCTTCCATAGACTGCACACCGATTTCATCGTAGCAATTAAGTACTGGCCCAAAAAAATTGCGATGACGAAAATAAGACTTGAACGATTTTGGTGACATGCGCCCATTAACTACTAAAAGCTTGACGCCGCGATTCTTGCACTGATGTGAAAAGCCGGGCCAGATCTCAGTTTCTGAAATGACCACCATCCGCGGTTTGAGTAAAGAGAGATATTTTCCGGTAATCCACGGCAGATCAAAAGGAAAATAAAAGACCTCGGCAATGCCTAAAAACTTCTCTTTTGCCAGTGCTTGTCCGGTGGCTGTCGTCGTCGACACTACAAGGGGAATGTGGGGATATTTTTCGTGAAAAGTTCTAATTAGCGAAAGTACCGCGTTAAGCTCGCCAACCGACACTGCGTGAAACCAGACACAGCTGGCCAGCCTGCTTTTATTCTCGCTGAGATTTTTCGCCACGAAGCCTAATTTTTGGGCGAGGCCGGCCCGCGCCTTCTTCTTAAAAAGAAGAAAGGGCCCGGCTATAAACAGCACAAGGCTAAAGCAGAAATAGTAGAGAGCGATCATATACCTAATTATGTTATCTAATTAAACTCTGATTAGAAAGAGTAGTCATCTCATTTACAAATCAAATCATATCGAGGGCATCTACATCTACCGCCACAGCCACCTGCGGGCCAAAGCGCCGTACTTTCATATAGTCAGTGATCATGTGCTGCACGGCCTCGCCGCCTTTGTTTTTGATGATCAGGTGAAAACGGAAACGTCCTTTGATGCGCTCGATAACGCAAGGCACTGGCCCCAGTAGCTTAACCTCGTCTTCAGGCACATCATCTTCCAATAGCCGACTAATTTCTTCGGCCAACAAATCAATGACTGACTCAACGAGTAGCTGATCTTCGCCGCTGACGACAATGCGAATTAACTGGCTGAAAGGCGGATATTCAAAATCTCTGCGGCTCGCCAACTCAGGGCCGAAGAAGCTCTCATAATCATGCTTACTTGCCAGACGCAGAGCTTCCAGCTCTGGTGCGTATGTTTGCAAAATCACTTCACCAACGCGCTCGCCGCGGCCGGCCCGACCCGCCACCTGAGTTAATAGCTGAAAACCTCTTTCTGTAGAGCGGTAGTCGGGCAGGTTAAAAGCGGCGTCGGCGGTGAGCACACCCACTAAAGTAACGCGCTCAATATCAAGACCCTTAGCCACCATTTGCGTGCCGATCAAAATGTCTGCTTCACCGCTGGAAAATTGATTGAGCACCTTTTCATAAGCACCCTTTTTCGCTGCCACATCTGAGTCAAGCCGCACCACGCGGGCTTCCGGGTGTCTGCGCCTTACCTCTTGTTCGACCTTTTGCGTACCCAACCCCGATTCTTTAAGAAAGGGGCTCGAACAAGCCGGACATTCTTCTTTTAAAGACGAGCGAAAACCACAATGGTGGCAGGCCAGATGCCCTTGCAGAGGCCCATCTTCAGGGCTGTTGCTGCGTCTGTGTAAAGTCAGGGTGACGCTGCAATTTTTGCATTTGACCACATGGCCACACAGCTGGCAGAAGACATGATTGGCAAAACCACGTCGATTAATCAGCAACACCACCTGCTCCTGGCGAGCCAGACGCTCATCGATGGCGCGATCGAGTTGAGGCGCGAAAATCGCTTTTTTGCCGTCGGCAAATTCTTGGCGCATATCAACTAGAGTTACCTTAGGCATAGCCTGAAGAAAAACGCGATTGGGCATAGCTAAAATGCGCCCGTTTTCTCTGGCCCGCTGATAAGAAACAATATCGGGAGTAGCGCTGCCAAAAAGAACAAGAGCCCCTGTGCGCCTGGCTTTTTCTACTGCGACATCGCGAGCGTTATAGCGCGGACTGGGTGATGATTGTTTATAAGAACCGTCATGTTCTTCATCTAAAATAATCACACCCAGGTCTGGTATGTGAGCCAGAATGGCCGATCTCGCCCCGAGCAAGACTTTGACTTCACCGCTGCGCAACCTTTTCCAGGTGTCGTAACGCTCACCAGCACTGATGGCACTATGCCAGGTGGCAACAAGTTTGCCAAAGCGAGACTTTAAGCGGCCGGCGAGCTGTGGAGTAAGGCTGATTTCAGGCACAAGAAAAAGTGCCGAACGATCTTGTTTCAATGCTTCTGTAATCAGTCGCAAATAGACTTCTGTTTTTCCTGACCCGGTCACACCATGCAAAAGCCAGGGCTGCACCGGCTCTACCAGCGACTGACTGCTAGTCAGCTCGAGACGCTTATCTAAATCTGCTTTGAGTGTAGCAAACACCACAGATTGTTCTGCTGTTAAGGGTAAACCTTCACTCAGGGCTGCTCTATCCACAAATGCCTGAGGCAAAGCGGCCAGTGAATCACGCTGTACTTCCGCACCGTTTAAAAGCAAAGCACCATTTGACACCATTTTGTCTACAGTGGCACGACTGACAGCCGAAGCCGTCGCCAGGGCGGCAATGCTGCATGGTTTTTTCTCAATTTCAAACTTCGTCAGGGCCTCGAGCACTGCTTTTTGTTTAGCAGTCTTCGCCAGTGCATCGGCACCTAGGGCAGCGGTTACATAAGTGACCACCTTAGCTGTAGTGGCTCCTTCTTCTTCAATTTCTGAAATGACAAGGCCGACTTTGGCCAGATCGCGCAGGGCTCGGGCAAATTGCGACAGGTCTAATTTTGGCTGCATACGCCTGGCGGCGCGCTCAAATCGTTGACGCAAAATCGTCATGTTAAGCTGCTCTCTGGCAGAGTCTTTGAGCAAGCTAATTAGCAAGGCCGCCGCCCGTTCTTGAGCAACGGCTAGCTGCTCGTCACTAAAAGTTTTTGCGCTGGTCAGTTTAATGATGCGCTTGATTTTAGTGGTTAAACAGGCAGGAATGGCTGCTGCAATCACTTCTTGTAGAGAAGCGCAATATTGTTTGCCGATGTAGGCAAGAAAATCAATATAGTGTTGGTCGAAGAGCGGTTCGGGCTCTACAATTTCATGAATATCTTTGATGGCATAATCGGCTTCGAAATGCTCGATTTGGGCGACAACATAGCCAGGAACCAGCTGCCTGGGGCCAAAAGGCACAATTACCTGGGCACCTACAAAAACACCGCCGAGCAAATGCTCTGGTACACGATAAGTGAAAAGCCTGTCTTTAAGGCCTTTTACCTGCACATCTAAAACGACGCTGGCAAAATTGCAACTTTGAGACGACAAGATGCCGGCCCCACCGGTGGTGGCCTGACCAAAAGGCTCGAGTGCTGCTTGAGGCTGAATAGACATGTTTCTCTCAATAGAATAGAACAGCTTTGGCCAAAACCAAACAAAGGGAAGAACGCCCTCTATATCTATACGATAAACAAAGCGGCAAAGTTCAATAGACAGCCATTCGAATATTCGAAAAGCAGAATCGAGACTGGCGAGCGTTTTTAAAGTGTTTCAGGCGCCAATAACGTATTTTTTCCAATCATACTCGGCCGCGCCGGCATGCTTGGAAATTTCGAAGACCACGTGCGACATAGGCCGTCTTGGTGTTGTATTCAAGGGCATGCCTGCTTCTTTGGGTGTGCGGTCGCCCTTTTTGACATTGCAACGCAGGCAAGCGGCGGCCACATTATCCCAGCTATCAAGGCCGCCACGGGAGCGCGGAATGATGTGGTCAATAGTCAGATCGTGCCTTTTATCGCCGCAGTACTGACAGATGTAATTGTCTCTGTGCAAGATGTTGCGGCGGGAGAGGCTGATTTCTTTGTAGGGAATTTTGACGTACGAACGCAGGCGAATCACAGTAGGCAGCGGCAAATCAGTGTAGATTTCTTTGCCGTTGTTCTCGATTTGTTCCGCTTTTCCCTTCATCAACAAAACAACAGCGCGACGCCAGGTACAGATATTGAGCGGTTCATAGGATGCATTAAGCACTAAAACTTTGGACACTTTGGCCTCTCAACTCTGTAAGCTCTTTTGAACGCCTATCCTGTTAGCAAAAGTTTACGTTGTATTATTATAACTAGTTATTGTAAAAGAGTCTAGAAATAGGCATATATGGGCCTTTGTGTTACAATCGTCCACTGTTCTTTGCGGTGCTGGTCGGCCTTCAAGCCTACCGACGCCGCAACTGTTGTCGGCGCGACGCCGTACAGGCACGCGCATCTAAGCAATTGAGCAGTCTTGGGACGCTGCTCAGCCAATTCTTAAGCGAACCGTTAAGGTTCTCTGCAGATTGCGGCCGAGGACGCCGGAGAGTGCTACCTTGAGGATCTTATGAACGGACGGTCCTACGGAAGACCGGCCATCAAGCTTTGCTTGAATTTATCAGTTCCGACATACCTACCGGCCTACACACTAACTAAGGAGCAAACTACCCTTGCCAGTAGCATCGATGAGACAACTTTTGGAAGCTGGTGTTCACTTCGGTCACCAGACCCGCCGCTGGAATCCTAAGATGAGACCTTACATCTATGGTGAAAGAAACGGCATCTACATTATCGACCTCGAGCAAACCACTCGCGCTCTCGATAAGGCCTGTGAATACATTAGAAAATGCGCTTCCGAAAAGAAGAACGTAATTTTTGTCGGCACCAAGAAACAAGCTTCTGAAATCGTTGAAGAAGAAGCAAAACGTTGCGGAGCCTACTATGTAAATCGTCGTTGGTTGGGCGGCATGCTCACTAACTTCGAAACTATCAGACTGCGTATTGACCGTCTGAAGAAGCTTGAAGAAATGCGCGATAGCGGAGATCTTTTCCGTCGCGGTAAAAAAGAACAAGCAGTTTTAAATCGCGAATTGCTCAAACTGGAAAAATCACTCGGTGGTATCAAAACCATGCGTGGTAAGCCAGACGTGCTTTTCATCATCGATCAAAAACGTGAATTTATTGCTGTAAACGAAGCCAAGAAAATCGGCATCGCCACTGTCGGTATCATTGATACCAACTGCGATCCAGACGGCATCGATTACGTCATTCCAGGCAACGACGACTCCATTCGTTCAATCAAGCTGATTGTCGGCAAAATTGCTGACTCTATTCTTGAAGGCAAACAAGGCGCAGGCCATGTTGAGCCTTTGAAAGAAAATGCTGATTGGAAAGAACACGGAGCTCAGCCAGCTGCTGAAGGCGCCGAACAAAACGGTGCTGAACCACAGATGGCCAGTGTCGGAGCATCTTCGCTTGAAAAAAGTGAAACTCCAGAAGCAGCACCAGCCGCTGAAGCGACTACCGAAGCTTAAGCCAAACGCTGTTCTGGACTAATCAATCAAAAACGACAATTTATATTCCCAATTTCCCCAACTTCAAAAGAGGATAGGAGATGAGCACAGTGGTAGAAATATCTGCTTCCATGGTCAAAGACCTGCGCGAAAAATCAGGCGCAGCCATGATGGATTGCAAAAAAGCCCTGGTTGAAGCAACAGGCGACTTCGAAAAAGCATTCGAACTACTTAGACAAAAAGGCGCAGCATCGGCCAGCAAAAAATCTAGCCGAGCCACATCTGAAGGTCTGGTAGTCGGCTATGTAAGCCCAGACAACAAACTGGCTTCACTGGTCGAAATCAATTGCGAAACCGATTTCGTTGCTCGCAACGAGCAATTCGTTGCTCTCGGCAAACAGATTGCTGAATTAACCGCAACAAAAAAACCAGCCGACGTTGAAGCGTTAATGGCTCTCAATTTGCCTGATGGCAAGAGCGTCAAAGATGCCGTAACTGAAACCATCGCCAAAATCGGCGAGAACATTTCAATTAAGCGTTTAGCTGTCTTCGATCTGTCCAAGCCAAATGGCATTACCGGTCTTTACATCCATACTTTGGGTGGAAAAATGGGCGCCATCATTGAGATTGAAACAGACAAAGCAGCATCTTCTCCAGCCGACCTGCAAGCACTGGCCCGCGAATTGGCCATGCATGTAGTTTCTGCCAAACCAACATTCTTAACCCGTGACGATATTTCAGCTGAAGTAATCGAAAACGAGCGCAGAATTGAACTGGGTAAAGCCGACCTGGCTGACAAGAAGCCTGAGATGAAAGAAAAAATCGTCACTGGCCGTGTTGACAAGTTGCTGGCAGAGCGCGTCTTGAGCGAACAACCATTCGTCAAAGATCCGCAACAGTCAGTAGCTAAATATCTCACCGCCAAAGGGAAAGAACTGGGCGTTGACGCCAAAGTAGTGCGTTACGCTCTCTTCATTCTCGGCGACAACGCCGGCGAAGAAACTGAAGCCACAACTTAAGAATAAATCGACAATATAGATAGACAGCCGTGATCGCGTTATGATCTGGCTGTCTTCTATTTAGAAGAGTTTTTGCAAAGGAATCACAATGGCCGTTCACTACAAAAGGATTCTCCTGAAGCTAAGCGGTGAGGCCCTTATGGGCACTCAGAGCTTTGGCATCGACCAGAACGAAATTAATCGCATCGCCAACGAGATAGCGATCGCATATAACCTGGGCGTACAAATAGCTGTTGTGGTAGGAGGTGGCAACATTTTCCGCGGCGTACAAGGCGCTGGTTGGGGCATGGATAAAGCTGCCGCCGACCACGTTGGTATGTTGGCAACGATCATGAACTGTTTGATTCTCGGCGAAGTGCTTAATAAGAAGGGCATCGACATCAGAGTGCAAACAGCCATCGCCATGCCTACAGTGGCAGAGCCCTTCATTCGACTGCGTGCCATTCGTCACTTGCAAAAAAATCGTGTGGTCATCCTCGGCGGCGGTACCGGAAACCCCCACGTCACCACCGACACTGCAGCAGCTCTGCGCGCAGCAGAACTTAAGGCAGATGCGGTGCTCATGGCTAAGAACGGCGTAGACGGTGTTTACAGTGACGACCCGCGCACCAATGCCAATGCAAAAAAATTAGACCGCATTACTTTTGAAGAAATGCTCAGACAGGGCCTCAAAGTAATGGATCCGGCAGCCGTATCACTTTGCCAGCAAAACAACATTCCAATTCTGGTCTTCGATTTTGCCAAAGACGGCAGCATCGAAAAAATCGTTCAAGGTCAGGCAATCGGCACAATCGTAGGAAATTGAGCACAGCTAGTGAGGATTTAGAAATTCATGAGTACAACTACCGAAGTCTTACAGAACGCAGAAGAACGCATGAAAAAAGCGCTGGTCTCTTTGCACAAAGAACTGCAAACCGTGAGATCAGGACGGGCCAATCCACAAATGCTGGATCGCATCGAGGCTGACTACTACGGCACCATGACACCACTCAAGGGTCTGGCCAATATTTCTACCAGCGACGGCCGTTCACTTACCATTCAGCCATACGACAAATCGAGCTTGAAAGCCATTGAACAGGCCATTCACAAATCTGATCTTGGCCTCACGCCAAACTCAGACGGCAACGTCATTCGCATCGGCATTCCGCAAATGACTGAAGAGCGCCGCAAAGAGCTGGGCAAAATGGTCAAAAAAATCGGTGAAGAATCGCGCGTTGCCGTGCGCAACATTCGCAGAGATTGCGACCAAGACTTGAAAAAAATGAAAGGCGCGCAGATTTCGGAAGACGAAATCAAAGACCAGGAGGCCGCCCTGCAAAAAATTACCGATAAATTCGTCAAAGAAATCGATAAATACATTCACGACAAAGAAGCAGAACTGATGGAAGTCTAAATGCTTGCGCTGGCAAGTAATTGACTAAATCTGGAGGAAGAAAGGAATATGTGCGGAATTGTTGGTTATCTCGGCCCCTTAAAAGCAGCCCCTGTACTTTTAAATGAACTCAAATGCCTCGAATATCGCGGCTACGACTCAGCCGGTGTGGCAGTAATTGAAAACGGACGCCTTAGCGTCATGAAAGCGGCCGGTAAACTTTCCAATCTAGAAGCACTACTGGCAGACAAAAAGCCATCAGCAAATGTCGGCATCGGCCACACTCGCTGGGCCACTCACGGCATTCCAAATGACCAGAACGCTCACCCTCACACAGATTCAACCGGCACTATCGCTGTTGTGCACAATGGCATCATCGAAAATTATGAAGAGCTTCGTGAAGAACTGAAAGGCCTGGGCTACCAGTTCAACTCTGACACCGACACCGAAGTGGTAGCGCATCTGGTGTCGCACGAATACAAAATCGACAAAGATCTTCTAAAAGCAATTACAAGATCTGTCAAAAGACTGGTGGGAATATTTGCTCTCGGCGTAGTCAGCCAGGAGCACCCCGACCGCATTTACGCCATTAACCACCACTACTCACTTTCTGTGGGCCTCGGTAATGACGAGAACTTCCTCGCCTCCGACTCAATGGCTGTGCGTCAATACACCAATCGAGTAATTAAATTAGAGCAAAGCGAAATTGCTGAAATTACAGCAGCAAAAGTTCGCCTGTTCACTTTTGACGGCACCGAAGTAAAACGCAGCCCTATCGCTCTTGATACCAGCCCATACGTAATCGACAAGTGCGGTTATAAACACTTCTTGCTAAAAGAAATACATGAGCAACCTTTGGTTTTGCGCCAGACGCTATCTAAGTATTTGCGTCACCCGAATCATCCCATTGATTTGACCATCGACCACTTAACGCCTGCCGGCAGTGCTTCTGCCAACTACGGCGTACATTTGACCGATGAAGAAATTAAGGGACTGACCCGCATCAATATATTTGCTTGCGGCACCGCCTATCACGCCTCTATGGTCGGCAAATTGCTGATTGAAGAATTAGTCGGTATTCCAGTTGACGTTGATATCGCCTCTGAAATTCGCGGCAGAAGATTGCTTTGCAATGAGTCAACTCTCGCAATTGCCGTGAGCCAATCTGGTGAAACCGCCGACACTCTGGCCGCTTTAACCGAAGCAAAGAAGAAAGGCGCGTACACACTAGGTATCACCAACAGAGCCGACTCGCACCTGGCGCAACTGACACAAAATCTAATCGTCACCGAATGCGGTATCGAAGTATCAGTGGCCGCCACTAAGACCTATCTGGCTCAACTGGCTTGTTTCTACCTGCTCGCTATTTATCTTGGTGAGCGCAGAGGCACACTCACACCCGAACGCGCCAAAGAACTCAAGATCAAATTGAATCTTGTGCCTGCCATGATCGAACAGATACTCGCTCGCGAAGAAGTAATTCGCGAGACTTCAGTGAAATATGCAGAAGCCCAAGATGTTGTCTTCATCGGCCGCGGATTGAACTTCCCCACCGCTCTTGAAGGCGCGCTTAAACTAAAAGAATTGAGCTACATTCACGCATCAGGTTACGCTGCAGGTGAACTGAAACACGGACCAATCGCTGTGCTCGACCAGAACGTTCCGGTCATAACCGTACTTGTGCCGGGCCTTGTTTACGAAAAGACACTGTCTAACGCTCAAGAAGCCCGCGCACGGAAAGCAAAAATGATTGCTGTAGCGGTTGACGGTGATGAACAAGCACAGAGAACATTTGACTCTGTACTGACTATTCCACCGGTAGACGAATTGTTCTCACCAATGACCACAGTGGTGCCATTGCAATTGCTCTCGTACTTCATCTCTGATTATCTCGGTAAAGACGTAGACCAGCCCCGCAATTTGGCTAAGTCTGTGACGGTTGAATAATTAAGCGGTTTAACGAGCGTAGTCAACGATCATGGTGCCGAGAATCTTCGATTATTCGCGTGTTATCTGAGATGAAATTAGACGATCTCAAACCAACCACATGCTGCCGAGCCTCTGCTAGACTGCACTTCGATGTATCTCTGACTAGTTTAATAGCTTCGATTTCCTTGCCGTTTTCTACCAGTAAACGCACTTGGCTCGTAAGAGTGTCTATCAAATTATTGGACGCTTTGATTTTGACAAAGTCGAGAATCTGTTTCCTTGTAGCTTCTAATTTCTCTTTATCAGTATAGAAAGAATCAGTCATCGGCAAAGTCATCTCTTTGCACTTTAGGACAAGGCGATAACTTTCATCGTTAGATTCTAAAACTAAATCTTCAATGTCGTCGAAGAAAATTTTTCCGTTTGTCTTTTTCATTAACCATGTTTTTCGCCAGTGACAATAACGGCTCTTTGCTTCGAACTCAAACAAACTTTTTTGGAGAAAAACAACTCCAGCGGCAGCGAAAAGCAAGGTTGCAAAAATCCCTTTAATGGAATCAGGGTCTGTCGAAGAAGCAAGAAATAAGCACAGAGAGCCCGTTAAGCCTAATAAAATCAAGATCCATCCAATCTTCGGTTCGTCAGAGACTACAAGTTTGTCCGTTCCGCAAATTGTCTTCATCGGCATCTCCACTTCGGCCTTTCTTCAGTATATCTATACACTGATTTACACTCCAACGCACCAGAAAACGCTCAGAAAAAGGGTCGTACGCCTGTTCCACTATCGATATCTTCAAAGATTTGAATATGCGAGGTGAAACAATGCCCTATAGAAGCTTGGTCACAAAGGAGTTATCGGAGCTATTTGGCGTTCTCTCCCATCCTCTTAGGGTCCGCATCGTCGAGGAATTGCATGCGGAAGAAAAAGACGTCACGTCACTTGCCGAGATCCTGCAAATCAGCCCATCAGGTGTATCGCAGCATCTTTCCATCTTGCGTGCTTGCAGATTGATTGTTGAACGTAAGCAGGGGCGGAATGTCTTTTATCACTTGAGGCATCCAGAACTCGCGAGCCGGGCGCTGGACGGCTTGAAGTTCGCAGGTCCGCAGCCGGAGGACGTTGAGCAGTTCCGATCAGCAGTAAAGAAAGCGCGGGCGGCCTGGTCAGATGACACCCCAAACAGACTATCTTTGAATAAGGAGTAATTCAATTCATATGCTAAAACTTATAACCGGTCTACATGAATTTCAGTCCGACATATTCCTTTCACACAAGGAGCTGTTTGAGCGTCTTGCAAAAGGTCAGAATCCCGATGCTTTATTCATCACCTGTTCAGACTCACGGATTAATCCTAATCTCATTACTCAGACAAGTCCTGGGGACTTGTTCATCCTTCGAAACGCCGGAAACATAATTCCACCGTATGGTGCGGCCAATGGTGGCAGCCTGGCTTTCTCACGCTGATGCCACACGACGCACGGTCAAGGAAAACTACAAAGATCTCGATGACAAGCAGCTCCTTAACGTCGCCATTCAAGAGAATGTTCTTGTTCAACTTGAAAATCTCAAGACTCATCCTGCAGTTGCAGCGCGCTTGTCGCGTGGTGAGTTGAATCTTCATGCTTGGATATACAAGCTCGAAACAGGAGAAGTCTTTAGCTATCAACCCGATGAGGGACAATTCTTGCCTCTAACTGCGGTACCAAAGGTTACAGAACGACGCCGTCCAAGGCTTGCCACCACAGGCACGGAAAGTACTATCTAAATCGCATTCAGTCGTCCAAATCTTGATTCGAAAAGGAAGTAACAAATGCATCTAAAGACAGGCAATTTCTGGCGACAGGCTGTTGCTATCCAAGGCTCAATCACACCGCATGTTCTGCCAAACGTCTTGGTCATAGGTCTTGTCGCCGCCGGCATCTGTGTCACTTCGTTGTTCATGGAAAAGCAGTTTCAAGTCCATCTCGGTCTGGAGATTGCGCCCTTCGAGATCATCGGTGTCGCTCTGGGACTTCTGATGGTGCTGCGTACTAATGCTGGTTACGACAGGTGGTGGGAGGCGAGGAAACTCTGGGGCGGTATCGTCAATCAATCGCGAAACCTTGTAATCACCACTCTGTCGTACGGACCCCAAAATCGCGATTGGCAACCAAAATTTGTGCGCTGGGTAGCAGTTTTTCCCCATGTGGCATGCTTAAGCCTCCGTGGCGAAAAGCCATCTGCAAAAGTTGTTGCCCTGGTCGGACAAGAGGGTGCTGACCACTTGGCGAGAGCTGACCATATGCCAAGCACGGTTGCCCTGGTACTTGGTGGATTATTACGTGAGGCATGCGATGCATACAAAATGGACAGGTTCGCGTTTGTACAAGCAGACCGGGAACGTGCGCTGTTGATCGATCACCTGGGAGGATGTGAGCGCATCCTTAAAACACCAATGCCGCTGGTCTACTCTATTAAAATCCGCCGCTTCATAGCGCTTTTCCTCCTCACACTGCCATTTGCTCTTCTGCACCGCCTCGAAAACACCTGGTTGGTGCCACTTCTCATAATGATGGTCGCAATGATTCAAAAAACAAATGACGAAAAAGTCCGCGTTATTGGATAGCTATGCGGGCGATACCACCGGTGGTGCTATCCGCTATATTCTACCAATGAATAATTCGGGTAAGAAGTGCACTCATTTTAATACATATCATTGAACGATTTGATCTTGGCTTCATCGGCTGCACAAGCGGCTTTGTTATTCAACGCTTTATTGATCTCGAGTCTCTGCATAAAGAGTCGTCGGTCAAGTGGCGATATTGCTATAGCAGTATTCACTGCTGTCAGAGCCTCTTTCGGCTGCTTTAGCTTTAGCAAAGCAGCCACTTTCATTGCCAGACACCGGGCATAAGGCAGACGTTTTTTATAAACAGGTTTATCGGCGCAATATTTTTCCATTGCCAAACAGTCGGTGACCAGTGCCTTCCAGTGCTCAAGATGGCAATCAACTTTTAAAAGTTCTTCCCATGCTCCCAGGGTGGCAGGGAAGCTGCTACAACTCGCTCTGATAAGTCTTTCGGCCTCTTGAAAGTCTCCTCGTTCTCTTAGAAGTATTCCGGCCTTTAAATTCAACCGGTTGTCAGATGCAACCAGCTTTAGAGCCTTGGTGACGACCTTATATTGGCCTTCTGCATCATCTAATTCTTCTAAACAGTCAAGACAAACGTCGAAAGCATCGGCCGACGGCTTCGGTCGATCGAGTGCCAAAGCAATATATTTTCGTGCGTTTTTTTGGTCGTCAGAAAAAACATAGAGCAATGCCTTTTCGGCCAGCAAAAGATCGTTACCGGCAAAGCGCTGCAGCCCACTGTCTACGAGTGCCATGGCGTCCGACACTTTGCCGGCCTTTGCCAAGGCACCGGCCTTGTAAACGATCACCTGGGGCGGATCTGTAGCCATCGCCGCAGTAATAAAAGGTCCAAAGTTAGTAAGGCAAACGACAGCAGCCAGTAAAAGGCGATCAGCGAATTTTAAAATTGCCATCAGCCTGAAACCTCACCCTTTTTGGATGCGTAACACGTGCCCATCCTACAGTAACTTCTTCCCGTTTATCCCGGGCATTATTGGTGCATATTTGAAAGATGATTCTGCTCCAACTAATCATTCAAGCTTTTTGGATTATCGTCACAATTGTTGTATTGCTATCAGCGCCCACCATAGAAGCAATAAGGCCAGGCTTAACCGCCGTACTTTGGGCCGGTATTATGATTTTGCAAATGCATAGCATGACCGGCAGCATCGGTACTATGGCTTTGCTTTTGAAGAAAAGCGCCGAAGCCGAATTGTTTCTTCGCGTAGCGCTTATGCATCAAACTCTGAATGCGCGTTTGCCAGTCAGGCTGTTTACCATGGAGTATCTTTATACAGCCCAGCAACTGGTAATGGCACTGGTTGATCAACAAAAATATAAAGAGGCGCTGCAGATTAGTCTCGAAATGTTGACTATGTCAGAAGAGCGTCCAAAGGCAAAAACGTATCTGAACGCGAGGCAAGCGCCATGGCCTACGCGCTTAATAATATGGGAGTTGCATACGCAGACCGGCGCATGCCAGACAAAGCTCAGGAAATGTTTAAACGGGCTCTCGATATCAATACAAATATTCTGCATGCAGACGACAATCGTTTGGCCATAAATTTCGGCAATCAAGGCTATGCTCTACTTAAGGCAGGCAATTACCTTGCCAGCGAAGAGATGCTAAAACGCGCTCTGAATCTGACACAAGAACGTACTGGTGAAAATATTGTTCCTGTCGCATCTGGTCGCCCTCAGACCGAAAAAACAGCGTATCCATTAGTAGTAATATGGCAACGGTTGAAGTTGTGGCAGACAGAGTGCGGATTTTGCAGGTCTTGACCAACTTAATTTCTAATGCAATTAAGTATTCGGCGGAGGGCGGCAAAATTGAAATTAGTGGCAGAATTAAAGATAGTAGCGTCACTGTAGCCGTCAAAGATAATGGACGCGGCATTGACGAACAAGAGCTGCCCTTTGTCTTCGATAAATTTTTCCAAGCTTCGAATAGCTCAGGTAGTAGAGGATTCGGCCTGGGCCTGGCTATAAGCAAACTGATAATTGTCAGCCACGGCGGCAATCTTGGCGCAGAGAGCGCGGCAGGGAGCGGTAGCACCTTCTGGTTCAGCTTGCCTTTAGACGAAGAGCCTAAACTTTGGCACCAATGGCGGTATCAGCCTTAAAATTGGGAGTGGACGCAGTTCCACGGCCAATATCGCACAAGCTTTTCGATGCTCCTGTGCTTGAGCACGGCAATCTCGATCGAGGAGTGCGTTACTACACGCAACCCCTCGGAGAGACCGCCGGCGTGACAGACAAACATGTAGTTTCTGTGGTGGGCAAAATTCGCAAGGCCGGCTTTGTCGAAGACGACATGTGGACCTTTAGTGGCACAAGAAAAGATCAGGTTGCACTATTTGGTAAAGAACAAAAGCCATTCCTCATTGACCAGGGCGCGGCCATTCCAAGATATGGCACCACTTTTAGAAACGGTGAGCTCGTGCCGCATCTTGAGCAGCAAGCAAATCTCAAAGAAATCAGTGAGTTCTTGAGCGAACGCAGAATCGAATTAATCAAACAAAGCCTGACTAGGCCGGTAAATCCGATGCTAAACAATGGTCGTAGTTTTTCCACCAAACTGGAAGATTTTCAAATTACCGATTCGGTTAAAGACTTTATGAAAATGATTGACCGCCCGCCAACAAAGGCCCGCCACTGGACCGATTCAGAAATAATGCATGCCCTGCGCTCCATCAGCATGGGTAAATAGACTCTATTTGCTTCTCAGCCAGTTAATAGAACTAGGTGCTGACCAGATGAACACAAACTTAATGGTTAGTGGCACGCTTTTTATCGTCGCGCTTCATTGCTCCAGCCATATCGGCGCCTCGCCGGATGTGCCTGAGGGCGTATCCGTTTAGCCAGGCTTGAATGGAACTATCCAGGACACAGCCCGTCAGACCGGTACAGATAAGGCCTGATTTCACGGCCATAAAATGAGCCCAGCATAAGCGGGCGTTACTTCTCACCTTGTCTAGTGAATACACAGACATAGGGTGAAACAGTGGCCTCCTTGATTTTGGCACTCCTGGAAGAACATGCTAATGCTGAACAGGTAAAAACTTGTTTGGAGAACTGTGGCCATGAAGTATCAGTGGTGAGCAATTTCGTCAAAGCAAAAGCTTATCTAAAAAGCCACGAAGCCGATTTGATCATCTCCGATGTTCATCTGGAAAATGGCGGAGACATGTTTGACTTTCTGCGCTGGGTGAAAAAAAACCAAAAGACAAGGTCTATTCCTTTTGTTCTCTTCAGTTCGCAACCAACGCCCATCGCCAAACTCTTGGCTGATGGCGTGCGCACTACGGCTCGTATATTAGGTGCTGCAAGATACATTGAGATGGAGATCTTTAACGCAGCAGAATTTATAGATCACATTCATTCACTCCTACCGAAGGAGAAAATAAAACCGTCGATAAAGGTTTAGAACGCTGACACAGAAAAGTTTGGTGAATAAGATGGATGCCCGAATATTAGTGACGATGGAACACCCGAAAGAAATGAAGGAAATATGCGATAGTTTAGAACATTTTGGACACAAGATACTTAAGGCTGACACTTTTCATGAATCTATGGAAGTGCTTAGATGCTCAGATGTGGACATGATCATCTCTGATGTTCATTTGCAAAATGGCGGCAGTGTTTTTGATTTTCTACGTTGGGTAAAAGGCGATCCGCACTTACAGGAGATCCCGTTCGTATGCTTCAGCGCGGAGCCGCCTGAGGTGGGCAAATATCTTAAAGACGGAGTGCGTACTGCCGCTCGCGCCCTGGGCGCCGCCAAATATATTACGATGGAGAAATTTGAGCCTACTGAGTTTCGGCATGAAATTGAATGGCTTCTTCCGATAGCGAAGGCTGGCACGTATTATGCGGATGAAGATAGCAAAAGCAATGGTGATAGCGATAGTGGTAAGAAGAAAGCCAGCCGGAGCAAGCCGGTATGAAAGCCCACGAATAGCCCCAAAACCGCTGGCAGATTTACGGCGCGCCTATTGACTCAACGGGCTAAAATTGGATTGAGCATTTGCGCACTGAAGTGACTGGCTGAGCACAGCGACTGGAGCCCTACCGGAGCGAGTCATAACCTGCCTCTTTGCACGCTTGAATATGTGCACACAACTTAGTTAGGGAACACGTACTGGGGGTTGGGTGCGGTTGAGGAGCGGGTTGACCTAACGGCTTGCGGCGATAAGGATCTGGATACGTAAACTGAAGATTCTCCATTTTCTCGCGGCTGTTAGTCTCCTGCTTATCTTGGTCAAAGCCCGAAGCGGGGTTATAGGTGCTTAGCAAAGCGGCCCTCATTCCTTCTTTGTCATTGCTATTTTTTGCTTCCAAATATTCCGCTCTCAGCTTGATAAGGGCAGCAGCTGCGCGCAATCGAGACTTTCTTAGAGGTTTTGGATGGACTATCTTACGCCATCGTCACGGCATTGTTCATCGAGATATCAAACCAGATAACATCTTTATTTGCGATACTGCCAGCGGTACTGAAATAAAGATACTCGACTTCAGGATCGCGAAAATTACAGGCGAGAAAAGACTGAATCAGCATCTTACGGCGGCGCGAGAGGTGTTTGTCGGCCCGTACTATTGTGTGCACCTTTTGCCTGGATTCTTTTACACCAACACTCTTCCGCCAAACAAGACAGGGCAATACTTAAGGACTTAAAGAGTGCGTTGCCTGAAAGCGAAAAATTTCCAGTTGAAAGCGAAGCGTACATGGGCGGTGAAGATCAAGCGGTATTGGAATATTACAGTTCGCCCCAGAGACGTATGCAAAAACTGTGATAACCAACGGCATCACTCAAAAATTGCTTGATTTCCCATCCAAGTTTTCCATTGGTACGATAGCTTTCAGCAGTGGAGGCAAAATCGAATATAAGAAGGCACAGGGCCGATGCCTCGTGCCGCCAGGCAGCAAAGTCACGTTTCAATTAAAAAAAACTTTAGAGCGGCATCCCGGACTGCTCCGCTACTTCGGCGGCTATAACTTGAGATATGGCGCCAGTTAATAGAATTTAGAGCCGCTTCAATTTGTTTTCGACAAGGTGCAACCTCACCCATCACGTCGCTGTCAAAGTTTATGGTTTGCACAGTATCTGCCCCAGTTAACACGTAGGCGGTGCCTCGTGCATAGCTCAGAAGCGGCCGACGAGTGCGGCCTGCACCGATAGATTCACAAGGCCCTGTAAACTTGCCAACCTGTTCCAAAAGCAATATTTGTTGTCCATTGATACTGCGAACGGTGCCTGATAATTTACCATTGTCACCATATGTAGTGCCGAAATCTGTAAGTTTTTTTAGATCGCTGATCTGGGCCTGTGTAACTTCTTTAGAATTCAAAGAGTTTTGCAGTGCCTTTGCCAAGTCCTGCGAAATTTTTACCGGGCCTTTGATCTGCACTTTAATCAAACAGTCCGACCAGCTGCTTCTGGTCTTTAAAAAGCTACGGCATTCTGACTGCCCAGAACTTTCCTGATGCCATAAGGCCGGCACTTCAATGCTTGCGATTGAGCCCAGATTGACGTTGACTCGCGCAGGCGCTTTAACTTGAACTTCTTCCGCCGCGACAGAACAGACTCTAGATATGAATAGGCAAACCAGGCCTAGAACCACCAGAAGACTTCTATGGCGCATCATTCACCAGTAGTGCGTGCTTGTGGGTAACTGTAGATAACTCCAAATACAATAAATACACCGAAGGTGAGGCCATGGTTCACGGGCTTCGCTACCAAAGTCTATTATGAAAACAGCCCTCACGCTCACCTCCACAAATGTCAGCAGATACGCAAAAACTTTCCATCGGGACCGCCGAGTGCTGATCTTGGCGGTCTTTTTCTTGGCCCACTGGCAGACTTTGCCAACTGAGCCGATGGATGATAAGATATAGATTGACCGACCGGCCGGTCATCTAATGAATTCACCACGGGACTTGTAAATGAAAAAGTCGCAAACTCAGGCCAGAGTTATTGAGCCACCAACCATTCCGTCTCCTGAAGATGTGCACAAACGCATCGGCAAGCATATTTTGCCGCCAAATCTGCTCGAGAAGATGCCTGACCCCGAAGAGCTGATTCTTCAGAGCGAAATTGCCCCAATTATTAAAGACCGGCTCAATTTGTTTCCTTTCGACTGGCGAGTTGAGACCCCACGTCTAATGCAAATCTATGAAGATGCGCGTAACCCTGGCTGGTCGCCAAGCCAACTACCGTGGGACACATTAGACGTTGATTCAATGACCCTTGATCAGCGCTACGCAGTCTCTTATTGGTTCGCTCTCTTATCGGTATTCGATGCATCTGGGCCAGCCGTATTCGCCAGAGCGATGATTCATGCTTACGAAACCCACGAAGAAGATGCGATCCGCAAATGCTTCTTCAGTGTGGCCCGCGACGAAATGAATCACGAAGAAGTTTGTGGCCGCGCCATCACATTGCTCACGCCAAACGGCCCACTCAATCATGACCCACAAACCACACTCGGTAAGCTTGCTCGCAACAACATCCAATGGCTCTATCACAATGGTGCCCGTTATTGGAATGGCTATAAAAAAGCAGTTGAGCACTACCCCATGGCTATTCTTTTCAGCTCCTTCCTCTTTGGCGAAGTGGCTTCATCAACGCTGTTCCACAGCATGTATGAGTCCACCACCATTCCGGTATTTAAAGAAGCCTTTAAAAATATTGGTCGCGACGAAGGTCGGCACTTGAGTTTCTGCCTTGCGCTTTTAAAAGAAATGATGCCCAAGCTCAGCGAAGAAGAGAAAGACACAATCACCAAGCAATTCAGAGCTGGATTTATTTTCCTTTCAGGCATTCTCTTCGAGCCACCGGCAGAATTCTGGGATCTGCCAGCGACCTTTATTCCGACCCAACGTTTGTTGGAAGAAAAAGCCCGCGAAGTTGGTTTCGGTGTGCTCACACTCGAGCAGCGTAAAGCCAACTGGCGCACCGCTGTAGTTCGTCTAAAAACCATCGTTGAGCCGCACGGTATCAAATTCCCGGCTTTGCCAGAAATTGATGTTGACGGCGAAAGCGTAGATTTTGACATCGACAAAATCATTCCAATTTTTTAGATATATGGTCAGAACACGGGCCGAGAACTATCAAGAAAGGCGCTCGGAAATACTTGATGCAGCCGCATCGATATTCGCCGAACGCGGCTTTGATGGCACTTCTACCTCAGCTATAGCATTAAAATGTGGAGTATCAAAAGCGCTTCTCTATCATTACTTTGCCTCAAAAGAAGAAATACTTTTTGAGATGCTGGTAGCACATTGCCAGTTTTTGGTGGCAGCGGCACAAGCAGCATTGAGCGAAAACGAGAGCGGCGAAGAACAGCTCGCCAGCGTCGTTGGCGAGCTGATTAGCTTGTATATGAATTCGCAAGAAAAGCACATTGCCTTGATGAATAATCTAAAGTCGCTTTCAGGCGAACAGCAAAAAGAAATCAAAAAGCTAGAACGCATCCTCGTGCAAATAATAAAAGGAATTGTGGCAAGGTTAAGGCCTGAACTTTCAGAGCCACTGCAGACATCGCTGGCAATGTATTTAATGGGATCAATCAACTGGACTTACACCTGGTTTAAACCAGAAGGTCCGGTATCCTCAGAACAATTTGCCGACTTGGTAAGCTCGATGTTTTTGAACGGTCTAACTAAGGCTGAGATGCCAGTGATAGATAGTCACTAAAGCAATGATAGCGTTTTACCGCCACTGCCCAGCCAACTCTGCGCTTGTAATTTCAAGTAGCAGGCAGATCAACAACAAGTCAATAAAACGCATTGTAAAGAAAGGCACATGGATAAATCCATTCAAAGAAAAAGTAATGGTGATTGATCTATCGGCCACTACCATTCCATTTACGCTGCATCTACCCAGTGCTCACTGCGAGCTATTATTGCGCTGCGACGTTACAGCTCAGATAGACTCGATGAATGAGAATATAAAACTAGCAGCGACAAAAGGCTACACTAACAACAAAGAGTCAAATGCAGCCCAGCTTAAAACCGTAATTGAGAGAATCAAAGTCACAGAAGAAAAGTTTCCACTGTCGCTAGAGCGTTTTTGCACTAGGAGCTTGTCCCATAATTCAAGATTTGGAGCTTGACAGCCCGAGCATCCAAATTTGCCGCTAATCCGCTCTGGTTGTACGTTTTAATGGCAAGGAAAGTACAAATCCGAGCGTAGCTCTGCCGCACCTGGGTTTGCA
>Ga0209181_10000113_pt1 | contig 137428 bp, 126 predicted proteins | sample MAT05_FD_187208 | JGI IMG/M metagenome (GOLD analysis project Ga0209181, IMG submission 187208) | Freshwater microbial communities from Lake Fryxell liftoff mats and glacier meltwater in Antarctica - MAT-05 (SPAdes) (version 2) | ecosystem: Environmental > Aquatic > Freshwater > Ice > Liftoff...
CGCATGTCAGTAACGTACTTGCCAAGTTGGGAGTTGCGAGCCGCACCGAAGCTGTGACACTTGCGCTGCGTAATCATATCGTTTTCTGATATCTCCCCCAAGTAGTGGAGACAAACACTCCCCAGCTGATGGATGCGGCTGGGGAGTGTTTGTTATATGATATAGCCATATATTTTAATATTTGAGAGACTGGCTAAACACTACGGGAAAGGTGCGACACAATGCAGGATACGTTTAAAGAAGTAGGGAACTTCACCGAGTTGTCGCTGAAATATTCAGAGCTTCGGTATCGCCGTCTGTTTGAAGCCGCCCAGGATGGTATTTTAATATTGAATGCCGAAACAGGAGTGATTACAGATGTTAACCTATTCCTGATTAAAATGCTTGGCTATTCACACGAGGAGTTTGTAGGAAAAAAACTCTGGGAAATGGGCGCATTTAAAGATATGGAAGCCAGCCTGAATGCTTTTCAAGCATTGCAGGTTAATAAGTATATACGCTATGAAGACCTGCCGCTTAGGGCCAAAAGCGGCAAACTAATTCAAGTGGAATTCGTTAGTAATGTGTATCAGGAAGGCATGGATAAGGTAATCCAGTGCAATATTCGCAATATCACGGCGCGCAAACAGGCAGAGGAAAAGATACAAAGGCAGCTTACGCATCTCACTGCATTAAGCGCCATAGATCGAGTCATCGCATCTAACTTTGATTTAAAACTTAGTCTTTCAGAAATACTCAAGCATGTCACAATGGAACTCGGCGTTGACGCAGCCGATATTTTAATCTTAAATCCCAATTTACAAATACTGGAACATGGCGCTGAGTGCGGTTTTAGAGCCACTGAGATCAAAGAGGTACACATCAGATTGGGAGATGGTTATGCGGGCCGTGTCGCTTTGGAGCGGCAACTGGTTCAGGTCCAAAATCTGAGAGACGAACCCGATAATTTATTCATGTCAACTTTATTGGCAGAAGAGAATTTTGTGTGTTATTACGGCGTGCCGCTGATTGCCAAGGGACAGGTCCAAGGTGTGTTGGAAGTCTTTCACCGCGCCGAGTTTACGCCCGATGCAGAATGGCTGAACTTCCTCTATACTCTGGCTGGTCAGGCTGCCATTGCGATTGAGAATGCCTTGCTGTTTGAGAGTTTGCAGCGTTCCAACTCAGAACTCACGATGGCCTATGATGCCACAATCGAAGGCTGGTCGTGCGCCCTCGATTTGCGTGACAAGGAAACCGAAGGCCACACTCAGCGCGTGACTCAGATGGCGGTCAATCTGGCACGTGCCTTCAACTTGAGTGAATCTGAACTTGTGCAAGTCCGCTGGGGAGGGTTATTACACGATATTGGCAAGATGGGCGTTCCAGATGGGATTCTACTTAAACCGAGTTCCCTGACCGACGAAGAATGGGTGACGATGAAAAAACACCCAACCTTTGCCTACGAAATGCTTTCTCCCATTCGCTATCTGCGGCTGGCGCTGGATATTCCCTGCTGCCATCATGAAAAATGGGACGGGACTGGCTATCCGCGTGGACTCAAAGGGGAACAGATTCCGCTTGCTGCGCGTATTTTTGCGGTGGTAGATGTGTGGGATGCATTAAACTCGAATCGTCCTTACCGTGCCGCTTGGTCAGAAGAAAAAATACGCACATATATCCACGCTTCATCAGGAACATATTTTGATCCACAGGTAGTAGAGACGTTTATGCAGATTTTTACTTGAGAATCTGTCTCCCCCAAGTGGCGGAGACAGATTCTCCCCAGCCGGTGGATGCGGCTGGGGAGAATCTGTTATATGGTTAACTCTCGAAATGTTTATTCATATATTTTGAACGCCTGACTGATGTTCTTTGGCAGGCATCCTGGGAAAGCGGAAGTGTTAATGATGCAGAAACTACTGGATTCAGAACTTCGTTACCTTCGCTTGTTTGAAACGGCAAGGGTTGGGTAAAGTATGACTATTAAAGAAGTTACCGCTAAAACAAAAGTGGAAAAACAAGTTCTGGCTGGCTTCATCATTGCGCTGCTTGTTATTTTTTCCATTGGCGTCGTTGCCATTAAAAATAGCAATAATCTTCGTGATTCTTCTGATCTGGTTTTGCATACGCTCGAAGTGTTACAAAATACCGAAGAGATCTTTTCGTTAGTGAAAGATGCGGAATCGGGAGCCAGAGGATATGGGCTTACAGGAGACACATTAATTCTGCAGCAATTTAATGAAGCGAAAACGGAAATCCCGTCAGCCATACAAGCTCTTCAACAACTGACCGCCGATAGTCCTGTTCAGCAAAAAAACATCGCCGCGCTTAAGCTTCTGATTGATGAAAAATTAGAATTTAATTCTAATACAGTTAAACTTAGAGGCGAAAAAGGATTACAGGCGGCGGTGGAACAGGTTGGAAACTTAAGGGGAAAAAACATTATGGATGCTATACGTGTTCAGATCGCCAAAATAAAAACGGTGGAGAATGAACTATTAAAAGAGCGCTTAGATAAGGAAATTAAAAATGCCGATAGTTCGCGAATCATTACCATCACATTTATCATTTTACAATTTGGGTTGATGATTTTTATATATTACATTCTTTCCCGCGATATTACCGACCGGAAGCGGGCGGTGATAGCTTTAAACGAGAAGGTGGAAGATCTGCTGCGGGCGGAGGAGAAAATAGAAAAGACTCTCGAAGATCTGGCGCGCTCCAATAAAGAACTTGAACAGTTCGCTTACGTGGCGTCGCATGACCTGCAAGAGCCGCTGCGCGCGATCGCCGGCTATGTTCAACTGATTGAAAGAAAATATTCAGACCGGCTGAACGCAGAGGCCCTGGGATATATTGAACATTCGGTTGCCGGTGTAGAGCGGATGAAAGTATTAATCAATGCCCTGTTGTCTTTTTCCAGGGTTGGTTCAATGGGAAAGCCTTTTGAGCAGGTTGATTTGAACATGGTTTTTGACAGCGTTCTGTTTGGGATGAAGGCAAAAATAGACGTATCAGGCGCGAAAATAACAAGAGACACCCTGCCGCTCATCATGGGGGATGATACGCAAATGGCTCAGCTCTTTCAGAACCTGATAGTTAATGCCATAAAATTTAAGTCGGAAAATAATTCGGTCATACACGCGGGCGTAAAGGATAATGGCAGCGAATATCTACTCTGGGTCAAAGACAACGGTATCGGCATGGAAAAACAGTATTTTGAAAAAATATTTGTTATTTTTCAACGCCTGCATACACGGAAGGAGTACCCGGGCACGGGGATAGGGCTTTCCATATGTATGAAAATAGTGGCAAGGCATCACGGGAAGTTATGGGTTGAATCAGAGCAGGGCAAGGGCTCGACATTTTATTTTACAATTCCAAAAGGAGAGAATCAAAATGGATGACGAAAGAGTTATTGAAATTTTGCTTGTAGAAGACAGCGAAGACGATATCCTGCTTACCACCGAGGCATTAAAAGAAAGCAAGGTAAGAATTTCCTTAAATGTGGTGCATGATGGAGTGGAAGCGATGGATTATTTGCATAAACAGGGCGAATATGAAAAATCGGTAAGACCAGATTTGATCATACTTGACCTTAACCTGCCTAAAAAAGACGGCAGAGAAGTTCTGGCTGAAATTAAGGAAGATGAGGGATTAAAAATAATTCCTGTCGCGGTACTCACAACTTCAGAGTCCGAGGCCGACATCATGAAATCCTATAAGCTGCATGCGAACTGCTATATCACCAAGCCCGTGGATTTGAACCAGTTAATTAAGATCGTAAAGGCTGTGGAAGACTTCTGGTTTTCCATAGTAAAACTGCCGCCAAATAATGAGCAATGAAAGGTGTGTAGATGATTAAAAAAACAATAAGAATTCTCGTAGTAGAAGACAGCCCTTCTGATGCCGGGCTGTTAAAAGAAGAATTAAAGCAAAATGGCAAAAGGGTTTTCGATCTTTCCTTCCAGGATAACCTGAAAGGAGCCTTGGACATACTTGAAAAGGAAAGTTTTGACGCAATCCTTCTCGACCTGACTTTGCCCGGCTCAACCGGCATGGAGACTTTTAACAGGGTAAAAACCAAGGCAGGTTTTACACCGATCATCATATTGACCGGGTCTGATAATGATATGCTCGCGGAGCTGGTCATGCGCGCGGGTGCGCAAGATTATATAGTAAAAGGCAACTACAGCGGCGAGCTTCTGGCGCGTTCAATCATGTATTCCATTGAAAGAAGCAGACAGGAAAGCGGTGCCTTGGAAGATCTGCGCCGTATGGCAGCGGTGGTCAGCGATTCGAATGACGCAGTCATCTTGCATGACCTCGATGGAAAGATACTGGCCTGGAACCGCGGCGCAAAAGAGACCTATGGCTACACTGAAACCGAGGCGCTTGAAATGAATGTCAGGGATATCGTTGCGGAGCCAGATCGTGAAGCCGCGCTGACCTTGATCCAAAAAGTTAAGTTGGGGGAGATCATTAAATCGTTTGAACTTCGGCGTATCGCCAAGGATGGCCGCATCCTGGATGTCTGGCTGACCACCACTTTGCTAGCCGATAAAAAAGGCAAACCTGTGGCCATCGCCACCACCGAACGCGACATCACCGAGCGCAACAAGGCCGAGGCCGCACTAAAAGATAAGTTGGAAGATTTTAGCCGTTTGGCAACGGTTGTCAGTGATTCAAACGACGCGATAATCTTGCATGATCTTGAAGGAAAAATCCTGGCTTGGAACCGCGGCGCAATAGAAACCTACGGCTATACTGAAACCAAGGCGCTGGGCATGAATGTCAGAGATATTGTTGCTGAACCCGATCGTGAAGCGGCGCTGACTCTAATCGATAAAATCAAGCACGGGGAGATCGTCAAATCATTTGAACTTCGGCGCGTCACAAAAGATGGGCGGATTCTGAATGTCTGGTTGACGACCACATTACTGACCGATGAAAAAGGAAAGCCAGTAGCCATCGCCACAACCGAACGCGACATCACCGAGCGCAACAAGGCGGAGATCGCCTTAAAAGAGAAGTTGGAAGATATGAGCCGTTTGGCAACGGTGGTCAGTGATTCGAATGACGCGGTGATCTTGCATGATTTTGAAGGAAAGATACTGGCCTGGAATCGCGGCGCGATAGAAACCTACGGGTATAGCGAGGCCGAGGCTTTGGAAAAAAATGTCAGAGATATTGTTGCTGAATCTGATCGTGAAGCGGCGCTGACTCTAATCGAGAAAATCAAGCAAGGTGAAATTGTCAAATCGTTTGAGCTTCGGCGCGTCACAAAAGATGAGCGGATTCTGAATGTCTGGTTGACGACCACATTACTGACCGATGAAAAAGGAAAGCCCGTAGCCATCGCCACCACTGAACGCGACATCACCGAGCGCAACAAGGCGGAGATCGCCTTAAAAGAGAAGTTGGAAGATATGCGCCGTTTGGCAACGGTCATCAGTGACTCGAACGATGCGGTGATCTTGCATGATTTTGAAGGAAAGATACTGGCTTGGAATCGCGGCGCGATAGAAACCTATGGCTATACCGAGTCTGAGGCTTTGGAAAAAAATGTCAGAGATATTGTTGCTGAATCTGATCGTGAAGCGGCGCTGACTCTGATCGATAAAATCAAGCAAGGCGAAATTGTCAAATCGTTTGAGCTTCGGCGCGTCACCAAGGATGGCCGCATCCTGGATGTCTGGTTGACGACCACATTACTGACCGATGAAAAAGGAAAGCCCGTAGCCATCGCTACCACTGAACGTGACATCACCGAGCGTAAGCAGGCCGAAGCTGAACTGCTTGCGCGTCAGGCGGCTGAGGCGGCCAACGCGGCCAAGAGTGAATTTCTTTCGCGTATGAGCCACGAACTGCGCACCCCGATGAATTCCATCCTTGGTTTTGCGCAGTTGCTTGAGATGAGTCAGAAAGAGCCGCTCACTCCCACACAACATGAGCGTGTTCAGCAGATTCTCAAAGGCGGGCAAATGCTGCTGGAAATCATTAATGAGGTGCTTGACCTTTCCCGCATCGAAGCGGGACGTATGACGATTTCGCCCGAGCCAGTGAATATTCAGCCGGTACTCGAAGAAGCATTAGGCTTGGTTAATCCACTTGCTGAAGAGCGCCATATCAGGATTAACATGGTGAATGTTCCAAGCAGACAGTTTGTTCAGGCGGACCGGCAACGACTCAAGCAGGTGCTTCTTAATCTGCTTGGTAATGCCATCAAATACAACCGCGAAGGCGGCTTGGTGACAGTCTCTTGCAAAAGTCCCGCCATGGGTTGGTTGCGAGTCAGTGTGCATGATACCGGTATGGGCATCCCTGCCAGTAAATTAAAACTGCTATTCCAGCCATTTGAACGGATTGGCATGAAGGAAGGCAAGATCGAAGGCACTGGTTTAGGCCTGGCGCTTTCAAAACGCCTGGTTGAATTGATGGGCGGGAGCATCGGCGTGGAAAGTATAGTTGACGAAGGCAGTACATTCTGGTTTGACCTCCCGTTGACTGAATCACCCATCGCTTTGGTTGCGAAGGAAGGAGAAAAGACGCAACCCTTGACCAGAATTTCTGTGATGCGTACCCTGCTATATATCGAAGATAACCTTGCCAACTTTGAATTGGTCAAGCAGGTGCTTTCGGAACAACCTCAGATTGAGTTGTTGTGGGCCATGCAGGGCGGCATCGGCTTGCATCTCGCGGAAGAGCGCCACCCCGATTTGATTTTACTTGACCTGCATTTACCCGATATGCATGGTGCAGACGTGTTGCAGATTTTGAAGCAAACCAAGGCGACACGTGATGTTCCCGTCCTTGTGCTGAGTGCAGATGCCACCCCCGGACAGATCGAGCGATTGATGAATGCAGGAGCGCACTCTTACCTGACCAAGCCGCTGGATGTGAAAGAGTTTTTGCTGGCGGTTGAAAAATTGTTGAAGAAGAATTGAAATGACTATTCAACAATCTGCCAACACCAGGGACTTGATCGTGGATAATTTAAAAGGAGAATAGACTTCTATGGCTACCTCATTGCAATTGAATGCGCCCATCAGGGTCACATCCTCGCAATTGAATGCGAACATCCTGATTGTGGACGATCAGGCATCGAATATTTTGTTGTTGAAGTCGATATTGGAAGACGAAGGGTATTACAACCTCATGACCACGGTCGATTCGCGTCAGGTGATCTCCCTCGTAAAAGAATTTCAACCTGATCTGATCCTGCTCGACCTGATGATGCCGCATCTTGACGGGTATGCAGTCATGGAACAACTACGTCTTATTATCCCAGCCGATACCTATCTGCCCATCCTCGTTTTGACTGCCGATGCGACTTCGCAGGCCAAACGGCGCGCTCTAGGCATGGGTGCCAAAGACTTCCTGACCAAGCCATTTGATAATATCGAAGTATTGCTGCGGATTAAGAATCTACTTGAGACGCGCAGCTTGCATCTTCACCAGCAAAGGCAAAACCAAACCCTGGAAGAGAAAATAAATGAGCGCACAACTCAAATTCAACGGCAGCTTGAACGCCTGTCTGCTTTGCATACCATTAATGCGGTCATTGCCGGCAGTCTTGATTTACGTCTGACGCTCAATATTGCCCTTGAACATGTTGTCACACAACTGAGTGTGGATGCGGCAGATATCCTCTTGCTTAATCCGCACAGCCAGATTTTGGAATACGCAGCTGGGCGCGGTTTCCAAAGTAAGGCAATTGAACATTCACGTTTGCGTTTGGGCGAGGGGAGTACTGGATGCGCTGTTCTTGACCGGCGCACAATATACATCCCAGACTTGTCTATGGTCGCCAAAGACTTTGTGCGCAGCGATCTGCTCTATGAGGAGGGTTTTATCTCATATTGTGGCGCGCCGCTAATTGCCAAAGGCGAGGTAAGAGGGGTGTTTGAGGTTTTCTTCCGTACGCCGTATGAAGCTGGGGCAGAGTGGTTGGATTTCATGGAGACACTTGTCAGGCAGATTGCGATTGCTGTAGATAATGCTCAAATGTTTACCAACTTACAGCGTTCAAACATTGACCTATTGATGGCTTACGATGCCACCATCGAAAGTTGGTCGAAAGCACTTGACCTGCGTGACAATGAGACTTCCGGTCACACTCAACGCGTAGCCGAGATGACTGAACGACTGGCGCTTGTGATGGGTTTAAGCGATGCCGAAATCGTTCATGTTCGACGCGGCGCGCTGTTGCACGATATTGGCAAGATGGGTATTCCAGATGGGATACTGCTTAAACCTGGTCCACTCACAGATCAGGAATGGGTAACGATGCGCAAGCATCCAGTCTATGCATATGAATTACTCTCTCAGATCAACTACCTGCGCGACACGCTTGATATTCCATATTGTCATCACGAAAAATGGGACGGTAGCGGCTATCCGCGCAGCTTGAAGGGTAACGAAATACCCCTTAGCGCCCGCATCTTCTCTATTGTTGATGTATGGGATGCATTGACCAATGACCGCCCCTATCGTTCGGCCTGGTCGCGGCAGAAGACCATTGATTATATAAAGGATCAATCCGGAACACACTTTGACCCTCAAGTGGTGAAAGCCTTTATGCAGATTCTTAATTAACTCACCTTATGCAGTTGAACCCGAAGGAGTGAAAGGATTTTAGAAAATAGTGAGCAAGAGAACAAAATCCCGAAGGCGGTGTGTTGACGGTTCGTCTCTCGCTCACCGTGTCAAAACAGATGGCAGGGATTTTATAGCCTATGATACCCCTTCGGGGTTGGGTTTTAATCACCTCTTGAAACTATAATCATTTGGATGTGTTTCATTTCAGTTGAAACCGTCCCGAAGGTTGGCACAAACGACCAAATTTTCTCGACAAAACCTTCGGGACGTTCTTTTTGTCAACTCATTTGAAACACACCCTAATCATTTGACCCTTTCAGGGTCGGAAAACAATTTTGTGTAAGGTGAGTTAATTAAATTAGGGTTCAATGGGAATTCCCGTGATAGACCAGCATATGTGGCACTGCGGCGTAAGTCGGATTGGCAATCCGACTTACATCTGACGGCGCATCACGGCAAATCCAGAAGAACCTAAATTAGCGCATCCCCCAGGCAGCGGAGAACCAATCTCCCCGTTTGATGGATGCGCTTGACGCATGTTCGTTGTACTATAAATACATACCCCGTGTATATCCGTGAAGGACTGGAAAAACCGTCCACACTGCGAAACAGACTTTATCAGTACAAGGAGAATAAAATGAAAAAAAATAACTGGCTGGCTGTTGGAATTATCGGCATCGTCTTGCTCTTGCTCCTGTTGGGTGGAAGCATGATGATGGGTGGCTGGGGCTATCATGGATGGAGCATGATGGGGCCTGGCGGCATGATGAATAATTTGGGCTACTCTCCATCTCCCATCGGTTGGATCGGGATCATCTTCATGTGGCTGATGCCAGTGGGTCTCGTTTTGCTGGCGGTCTTTGGCATTGTCTGGTTTGTGCAGAATGTTATCAACGCCAAGTCGCCGCCTTCATAGGTCAACTGGCAGTATTGTTGTTACTGAAAATATTATTGATGGAAGCATTATGTAAAGAGCTGTATAAAATGCTAGATGCATAATCCGTCGATTTATATAGTTTCCCCCAAGTGGTGGAGATAAATACACCCCAGCCGATGGATGCGGCTGGGGTGTATTTGTTATACGATAAGGTGAGGAGAACTACACCATGAAAATAATTGGAAGAACCATGAGTAAACTGATAGTTGTAACCCAAATCCTTGCGCTAACCCTGCTCGCGGCTTGTACTACTGTTGGTAGCGCCTTGGGCTCCAACTTGAATACCGCCCCCTTGTCCACTGCCTGCCATGCCACTGGCGATCCGGCGCACCCGTATGAAGTGATCTCTGTCGTCAACGATATCAGTCCGGTGCCGGTAAACGGTTGTCCAGCAAGCCCAGTATCCATCAGCGATGGCAAAGTCACGATCTGTCATGCCACAGATAGCGAAACCAAACCTTATGACGAGATCACGGTCAGCATTGTTGGATTAAATGGTCATGGCACACATGAAGGCGATGTGTTCCCAATGGCCGAGGGCGGCTGCCCAGCTGCCGGCCCAGTAGTATCAGACGCGAGCAACAATGGAAAAATAACGATTTGTCATGCTACCGGAAGTGAAAAGAATCCTTATAACGAGATCACAATCAGTGTTAACGGGTTGAATGGTCACGACAAGCATCCAGGCGATATTATCCCGATGCCGGCGGGCGGCTGCCCTGTAACAAAATAATCATTAGACTTTATCGGAAATAACATACAAGTACCGTCCCGAAGGTTTGTTTCGAGTAATTTGAGCACTTAATGACAACCTTCGGGACGTTTTTCCTAATTACCGATAAAGTCTACTCTGTTTGTTTAATCTGTATATATACTGAACGCGGGAACAAATTTCGCTTTTAATTCCATCCGAATTCTTAACGCAAAGGCGCAGAGGTGCAAAGGAAAACCTTTAAATCTTTGCGCCTTGGCAACTTTGCGTTAAACGAAAAACCGCAATTAATGACCGCTCTCAGTATAGCAAGTATGGAAAATATCCATTTGTGATCTGTGTACGTTCACAAATTCATCAGGAGAAGAAAATGATTGATTTTATTTTATGGATTGTCGTCGGGGCTTTGATCGGTTGGCTGGCCAGCATTATTATGAAGACCGATAGTCGGCAGGGTTTGATCACGGATATTATTGTCGGCATTGTAGGGGCGTTTGTGGCCGGTTATTTCCTGACTCCCTTGTTCAATATCACGACAATCAACGAGGGCAACTACAGCATCCCGGCCCTGTTGGTGTCTTTGGGGGGCGCCGTTATCCTGCTGGCAATCTCCAAGTTATTCCGTACCATCAGCGGGTTCGTTGTGATTGTCCTCATCATAGTGTTCATCCTTGTATATTTCAACTGCTGGCCCACGCAATCCGCATCAGCGTTTTGTACCAGTGTCAGAGCTTTGCCATTCCTGCAATAACCATCCACCACTCCGCATCGTCCCCCAAGTGGCGGAGACATAAACTCCCCAGACGCAGGATGTATCTGGGGAGTTTATGTCGTAGGATGAATATATGACCCGCGTATATGTAGCCGATGCTAAATCCGAAGAACGTTCTGCCCTTCGCCTGCTGCTCCTTGATCTAAAAATGGATGTGGTTGGTGAAGCGGTTGACTGGTTCACGGTATTAGCGCATGTGCCAACCAGCCGCACAGATATGTTATTGATCGATTGGGATTTACTCCCCCTTAATTCACCTAACGCGGCTATGGATGAACTGCGAAAGGCTTGCCCGGCGGTGCTGGTCGTTATCCTCATCAGCCCTTTGGACGCCCGCCAGCAAGCCGCACTCTTCACTGGCGCCGATGCATTTATCAGTAAAGGTGAAACGCCCGATCGTGTATCAGAACGTTTGCGCCTTGCGGCTGCAAGTATTCGTGCTCTGTGACGCCGCCTAGCGGCTGAGAGACTTGAAATCCGGCGCATCAATGCTGTCCCGAGCGCCGGTGTAATTTGGGACAGCTCAATCAATGATCTGGAGGATCAAACCATGAACAAAGACATAGTTGAAGGCAAGTGGAAGCAAATTCGAGGCGAGGCCAAATCTTGGTGGGGCAAACTCACCGATGATGATTTGGACCGGGCGGCTGGCAAGTTCGACGTTTTGGCTGGCCTGCTTCAGGAAAAATATGGCTATACCCGCGAAGCTGCTGCCGATGAAATCGACAAACGCGTGACTGAATTTGAAGCTGATCTGAAAAAGAAGACTGTGCCTGCCCCCGTCAAATAATTGGAGACATGCCGTATCTCTTTCTGATTGCGGAATGAGATACGGTGTCATCACCAACACGGGTAACCCATACTTTTAGAACCATATAAACAGGAGAAAAATCATGAACCTCATTATTTACTTAATTGCCGGAGCGATTGTTGGTTACATAGCCAGCAGAATTATGCACACGAATTCACAGCAGGGTACGTTGCTTGATATCGTAGTGGGCGTTATTGGCGCCTTTATTGCCGGTTACTTCATCAGCCCGCTATTTGGCATAGGAACGATTAATGATGCCGTCACTATTCCAACCATGCTGGTGACATTAATTGGTGCAGTCATTCTGCTATGGATTGTCAAGGCAGTTCGCCGCTAATCGCGTACACCGCATTGACTTGGTTTGTGGAGTAGGCGAGCAAAGTGTAGTGCGTCCTATTCGTAACAAACAATATATTTACATTAGCCAGGACGACCCTCTTTTATTGTTGAACCAGGATCGTGTTTGGAAGGAAGAATAAAAATGTCAAACCAAAATAGAGTATCAGAAAGCAGAACGTCACAAAACGAACCGGAGCGAGAGCAGCGTATTTTCACTTTTAAAGCCACGCAATTGGTCTGGCTGCTGTTTGGAATTCTCGAAGCTCTGATTGCACTTCGTATCGGCCTCATGCTGATCGGAGCCAATCCGAGCAGCCCGATTGTGGCCTTGATCTATGGATTTACCAATCTGTTCCTGTTCCCATTTACCGGGTTGGTCGGCTCTCCGGCAGCCGGCAACATGGTACTTGAACTCTCTTCCATGTTTGCAATGTTGATCTATGGCCTGATCGCGTGGGCTGTTGAAAGAACGATCTGGCTGATCTTTTACCGTCCACGCGGCCCGATTGTGGCCGTTACAGAAACGTCAACCAGCGAAAACCATACCCTTCGATAAATTAAAGAGGCAGACATGGACACTTCTATCCGTCAGCAGGAATCCAACACACAGGTATCGAGCAGTTTTTTAGCCAGACTTTCGGCTATTGAGCGTGTCTTGCATCGGCTGGCAAGTCTTATCCAGTTGACGGAAGAAGAAAAAAAAGAGGCTGGTATCTATCTTGATTATCATCCTCAGTAATTCGACAAGCATTATTAAGTACGGCAATATATGCAAGAAAAGGAGAAAAAAAATGATGAACGAAAATCGAGTCCCCCAATATCGTAAGAATAATTTTTTTGGTGTTTTATTTGGTGTGTTGATCGGCGGCCTCGCTGGCGCTATAACCATGCTTTTGCTTGCGCCGCAATCCGGGGAAGATACCAGATTGCAAATTCAAGAAAAAGGGATCGAACTGCGTGACCGCACTTCAGGTATGGTGGAAAGTGCCATGGCACAGGTGCGTTTGGATCGGAACAGATTTGCCATCAGTGGAAAAAAGAAAGCCAAAGAATTATTGCAACAAGGTCAGGCGCTGGTGGTCGAACAGTTGGATCATGTGTCTGAAGCTGCGCAGGCTGGAAAAAAGGCAATTCAAAGTTCCTAACGCTGGTTGGATTATCAGGTTTGTATAAACTCAAGGAGAATTAATATGAATTCAGGTCAATTGAAATGGGTTTTGCTGGGAATCTTTCTAATCATCACCGGCCTCGGCCTTCTGGGTGTAGGGCTTGGTGGAGTATTAAGCGTCATTGCCGGAGTCTGCGCACTGATTGCGGGTATTTTGTTTATCATCAACCGCTAACCCTCGTGTCTTTCTGGAGCACAGCCTCTCATCAGGGGTTGTGCTCCAAATTCACCTTCCTTTTTCGGTGATCGACTATTTCTAAAACTGGATTAGGAGATTAACCATATGCGTGGGAAATCTGACTGGGTGACGCCAATAGTATCCAAAGGAAGGTTTCCTTGTTTGAATTACTTATCCTGACGTTGACCACGCATTGGCTGTTTAGCTTTTTTGGACAGTCAGCTTTTCCATCCATCCCGCACACAGATACTTATATCTACATACTATCCATTCTTATTGTCTTTCTGATCCTTGTAAAATTTCTGTTGTATGCAGCGTAGTCCCTCCCTGGTTTTATGACCATGCCTGTTACCAACGTACGGCTTAATGATTTATTGATTGAAACTGCATGGTTATTGAACGAGAGGAGTACATATGGCTACAGTACAGATACCCAAAATAGACACCGACGAATTTTCCAGAAGCAAAACAAGAAGGCAAATGTCAGGTCGTGGAACAAGCTTAAGCCCGATTCGGAAAATAGATGCGGATATGAGAGAGTCCATTTATAAGGCCTTCTGGCAGGATGATATTCTACGGGCAGCAGGTGATTGTGAAATTGATGTCTGTGTAGAAAATGAAGTGGTCTATTTGAGTGGTCATATTCTTAACGCAACCAGTCAAAGTAGGATTGAAGATGTCATTCAGACTATCCCAGGAATTCTAGGGCTAAAAAACAATCTTATTTTGGATGACGAACTTACTCTCGAAGTAGCTTCAGCTTTAGAGCATCTGGAACATATCCAATTCTGTAAGTTTTTTACGGGCACGTCACATGGGGTCGTCTCGCTAAATGGCGTTGTAAGCGATGAAAAGATAAAGGCGTTGGCAGAGAAGTACGTATCTAATATCCCGCATGTGCGCGGTGTCATTAATAACGTGCGCGTTGCGGGAGGTGAGTTGAAATTAAAAAATCAACCATTCCTACAGCCTGTCCCGCGCGAGGTCGTTTATTTTCTTGATGGAGTCTTTGGAGTTGTAAAGCAGGTGGTTATTAATCCAAATAATCGCCGTGTTATTGCAATGATCCTCCAGGGAATATTCATGGGTCAGCGCTATGAACTTCATTCATTGACTGACAGCAAGGAACAGCTTTCGGAACAACAACTTATTACTGTGCCTATCAATGCAGTTCGTCATCTGACCAAAATCTCAGGATTTCTAGATATCCGCAGTAATGAAAGAAATCGCTATGTGGATTTTGACCCTCTCGCTTTTATGGCTCCCAGCAAGGATTGGACTCCCCCCTATCCTTATTGCTCCGATGATGTGCTCTTTCCCGTCAAATACGAAAATGCAGACGATCAAAGTGTAGGTGAGTCTGAAGATTTTCCATTCGGAGAGATATTGGAGGATGCGTCGGTTAGGGAGCGCTTCTTTGCAAATGATAGTTTTGGTTTGTAGCAGGTCATACTGCTTCATCCGTTTGCTGTATAAGACAGGAGATAAATAATGAAAGCACTTGTATATCATGGCCCAGGGAATCGCTTGTACGAAGAGAAGCCCATGCCCGTTATTATGGACGCTGCTGATGCGATTGTCAGAATTACAAAAACAACTATTTGTGGAACAGACCTTCATATCATGCAGGGAGATGTGCCCAGTGTGACAGATGGCCGCATCCTCGGGCATGAAGGTGTGGGCATCATCGAGAAAATCGGCGCGAACGTTTCAAACTTCCGCGTGGGGGATCATGTGTTGATTTCATGCATCAGTTCATGCGGGAGATGCATCAACTGTAAAAAGGGGATGGGTTCGCACTGTGAGAATGGCGGCGGTTGGATTCTGGGAAATCTGATTGATGGAACGCAAGCCGAATATGTGCGCATCCCATTTGCCGATAACAGCCTGTATCCGATTCCTGACGGCGCTGATGAAGAAGCGCTCGTCATGTTGAGTGACATTCTGCCGACAGGGTTCGAGTGCGGCGTTCTCAACGGGCAAATAAAGCCCGGTGACACCGTGGCAATTATCGGCGCAGGCCCGATCGGGCTGGCTATCCTTTTGACATCACAGTTCTATTCTCCCGCTGAAGTGATCGTAGTCGATAATGATGATAATCGTCTTGAAGTTGCAAAGAAGTTTGGCGCAACCTGGGTAATCCATAATGATCTTGGCAACGCTGCTGAAAAAATCATGGCTCTGACTGCCAACCGAGGTGTGGATGTGGCAATCGAGGCGATTGGGATTCCAGCAAGTTTTGATATTTGTCAGGCTGTCGTTACGGCAGGCGGTCATATCGCTAATGTGGGCGTACATGGCAAGCCTGTTCAATTAAATCTGGATAAACTTTGGTCGCAAAACATCACACTGACAACTCGTCTGGTGGATACGGTAACGACTCCGCTGCTATTAAAAACAGTGCTTGCCGGGAAGCTTCAGCCAAAACAGTTGATTACTCATCATTTCATGCTGGACCAGGTGATGGAAGCGTATGACACTTTTGGTGACGCGATGAAGGAACAGGCTTTAAAAGTAATCATTACAAATGGAATTAAGTTTAACGAAGCAATGCAGGCTTCCGACACTTTTGACAACGCGAAGTTGGACGAGCAGTCACTCAAGGAACAACCAGTTATCAACGACAGTCTCGGTGGGTAAAAACTATGGGGTATTGATTTACTCTTCAATTCGCCCATGTTTATAAATGGAGCCATTATGATAAATACTCACAGGATTGAACACGACTCACTCGGTGATGTATTCGTTCCTATTGATGCGTTGTATGGTGCGCAGACCCAACGCGCGATTGAGAATTTTCGCATATCAGGCCTAAAGCCTTACCAGGCATTTATCTGGTCGATGGGTGTAATCAAAAAGGCTGCGGCCGAAACCAATCGTGACCTGGGGCTGCTTGAGCCTGAGAAAGCAAACGCCATCATTCAGGCGGCCCAGGAGGTAATTGATGGAAAGTGGAATGAACAGTTTGTAGTTGATCCATTTCAGGCAGGCGCGGGAACCAGCCATCACATGAATGTCAACGAAGTGATCGCTAATCGTGCCACGCAAATTGCAGGTGGAAAGTTTGGGGAATATCTTGTCCATCCGAATGATCATGTTAATATGTCACAATCTACGAACGATACCGTTCCTACTGCAATTCGTTTAGGATGTTTGTGGCGTTTGGATGAGTTACTGATTGCGCTGAAAGAACTCACGACTGCGCTCGAAACCAAAGCCAGCGAGTTTGATGAAATTATCAAATCGGGGCGCACTCATTTACAGGATGCAGTCCCGATTCGATTGGGTCAGGAATTTGGTGCCTACGCAAAAGCTGTTGAGCGGGATGCAGATCGAATTAAGTATGCTGCTGATGGATTGAGACGATTAGGGATTGGCGGCACTGCTGTCGGGTCGGGCTTGAATGCGCATCCAGACTACCATCGACAGATGGTCAAAAAAATATCTGAATTATCCGGGCTGCAACTTAATGAGTCTGATAATCTATTTGAATCCATGCAGTCGATGGCCGATGCGACTGCTTTCTCTTCTTCAATCCGAACCTTGGCGTTGACATTAATCCGCATTGCCAATGATTTTCGCCTACTGTCTTCAGGTCCCACCACTGGATTGGATGAGATCCATTTACCGGCAGTACAACCTGGTTCGAGCATTATGCCGGGTAAGGTTAACCCCGTGATGGCCGAGATGCTTGATATGGCAATGTTCCATGTCATCGGCTGTGATACGACCGTGGCACTGGCAGCCCAGGCCGGGCAGCTTGAATTGAATGTGATGATGCCGGTCATTGCTCATAATCTTTTTGAGATGATGCAAATCATGATTGGTGCCATACAGGCATTTACGGAGCGGGCTGTGAAAGGCCTCACTGCAAACCGCGCAAAAGCAGAAAGCTGGCTGGCACAGAACCCAATTATTGTCACGGCGCTGAATCCGCTGATCGGGTACAGCCAGGGTGTGGAACTGGTCAAAGAGGCTGCGGCACGCCATTTGACGATATATGAAGTTGCTGTTGAGAAAGCTAAAAACGGTACGCTTAAGCAGGTTGACGTTGACCGGCTGGTTACTCTTGAAGAAATAGAAATGGTATTAGGCAATCTTCGACGATTGACATAGAAGTTGAGACCTGCTCTATCATGTTCGCTTTGCGATGAGTCTTATTGATTACTGATGTTTTTACCTCCCCCAACTGGCGGAGACAAAAACTCTCCAGCAGATGGATGCGGCTGGAGAGTTTTTGTCATAACATAAGGTATGGATTTATTGCCTGACGGTTATCAAGAAGTTTTGCACTGGAAGGTTTCAGAAAAACCCATTCGAGTCATTGCTTTACAAATCTTTTCCATTCCGCTTTTTTTTATCTTTGGATTATTTTTTTTGAGTGTGGCTATTAACTTGGGGAAGCTGCCTTCTCATCTCGAATTTGGACTGGGCGAAGTTGGGAGTATTGTTGCAGGGATTTTGCTGACATTAATCCTGCATGAACTCACACATGGCATGATGATGCGGCTGTTTGGGGCATCTCCCCGTTATGGCATTCTGTGGAAGCAGGCGATGTTTTATGCCACCACGCCCGGATACGCATATCCTCGCCAGCGCTATATCTTCATTGCGCTCGCGCCATTATTCATTCTGAGCGTTCTGTCTGTTTTCGGCATGGTTTTATGGCAGGGAACCTTCTGGATCGCCGTGCTCGGATTATGCGCAACGGTCAATGCCAGCGGAGCGATAGGGGATATATGGATGACGATTATCACGCTTCGTTATAAAGCTACTGCCTATGTGATGGATGAGCAAGATGGAATACGCGTATTTATGCCAAATCATGGTGATGAAAACAAACAGAACCATGATGGATAATGCTGTGCAAACTTAATCAGAATAATAGGAGATATAAATTATGTTCCCAATCGGTGATGACGATACCTCTCGCAGAACTGTTCCATTGGTCACGTACGCCTTGATCATCATGAACGTTCTGTTTTTCCTGGTAGAGATGAGCGGCGGCGATGCTTTTATTATGCAGTGGGCTTTTGTTCCCAGCCGCTTTCTTGCGAATCCCTTTGTTGATTTTCCAACGTTGTTCACTTCCATGTTTATGCACGCCGGGTGGCTTCACTTGGGCGGCAACATGCTTTACTTGTGGATCTTCGGCGACAATGTGGAAGACCGCTTCGGACATCCCATGTTTCTGATTTTCTATGTAGTGTGCGGGCTGGCCGCAACGGCGGCCCAACTGGTCTTCAGCCTTGACTCGAATATCCCAAACCTCGGCGCTTCTGGAGCGATTGCAGGCGTGCTCGGCGCATACATCTTGTTGTTCCCAAATGCAAGGGTGAGTGTCTTACAGGGACAAAGGATAATCCCTGTCTCCGCATTAATCGTGATCGGGCTTTGGTTCGTCCTGCAACTCTTTAGCGGCATCGGTTCCATTGCCCAAACAACAGATACAGGCGGCGTGGCTTTCATGGCGCATATCGGCGGATTTGTAGCAGGCTTTATACTGACCCTTTTGCTGCGAGGAATTAATTCTCCGCGGCTGACAAGATAAACAGCAATCGTGAAACAAGACGTGGCTCTTAATTCATCTTCGCTTCCAAATGAGTGGACATTCCGACGGGTCGTATGGGCGACGCTGGTGCTTGTTTCTGTTATCTTTTGCTTCTGGCTGCTCTATCGGTTTAACCAGGTTGTTTTCATTTTATTTATCGCCATTGTGATTGGCACGGTAATCAGACCCTCCGTCACGTGGTTATATCAGCGAGGCCTTCCCCGCATCGCCGGTGTCCTTCTTATCTATCTCCTGCTGTTTCTTCTGCTCACAGGCTTCCTGCTTTTATTGTCCCCGTTGATCTCCCGGCAAAGTACAACGATTGTTGCTGCTTTGCCGGGCTATTACCAGGGCCTGCGCGAGTGGATCGTAAGTTACCCCAATTTATTAATCGTACGCTTTAGCAGCCTTCTCCCAGCCGCGCTGCCAACTCTAAAGCCTCCGCAACAGACCGGGCAGGATGTGATGATATCTGCGGGGCAGGTGTTCGGGTATCTAACACTGACTGTTAATTTTATCTTTATTGCCCTCGTGATTCTGGTGCTGGCTTTTTACTGGACACTTGACGGGCCTCGAATGATTCAGTCATTCTTAATGTTTGTTCCACAAGAGCGGCGCGAGACCCTGCGAGAATTGATTGCGGCCATGGAAGCCAGGGTTGGTTTTTATATTGTCGGACAGGGTTTTCTTTGTCTTGTCATTGGCATAATAACATGGGTTGCTTATCTGATGATTGGTCTGCCGAACGCGTTGGTATTGGCGCTTGTGGCCGGCGTGTTGGAAGCCGTTCCAATGATTGGCCCGTTGCTTGGCGCTATTCCAGCCGCACTGTTCGCGCTATCCATCGGACCTGATAAGTTGGTTTGGGTTATTGTTGCGGCAATCGTGATTCAGCAGTTGGAGAATAGTCTATTAACGCCGCGTGTGATGAAAAAAGCAGTTGGCGTCAACCCATTTGTCACGTTGCTTGCAATTTTTGCTTTTAGCTCTTTCTATGGTGTGGCCGGAGCACTCATGGCAATTCCCATGGCGGCCATGATTCAACTTGGCCTCAATCACTTTGTTTTTTATCCAGAAACGATAGAACTTGAAGTTTCGGCTGGGCGCGATTACTCCAGCCGCCTGCGCTATGAAGCACAAGATCTGGCTCAGGATTTACGCAAACAAGCCAGACTTAAAAAAAGAGGATCCGATTTAAGAATCAAACAAATTGATCAAATAATGGATGAGATTGAGACGATCACAACAGATCTGGATATATTGTTGATTCAAGACAACAGTCTTTTGGAAACATCATGATAAAGCAACTGGTTGTGGTTGGCACAGCGGTGATGACTACATTGCTTGCGCTTGTTATGGTATGGCAATTTCGGGTGATGGTCGCTTACATACTGATCTCGCTCGCACTTGCCGCAACAGTCCGCCCATTGATTGTGGATTGGATAAAACGCGGCGTCATTCCGCGCCTCATCCTGATCCCGCTTTATTTGATGGGTATCGGCGCTTTCAGTTTCTTAATCTTCCTGGTCGGCAAACTCGTCGTCGGTGATCTTCAAGAAGCAGCCCAAACTCTATCTGCACAGAGTACCTGGATACTGCCGCAGTGGATGGCAGGCAGTTCACTCCAATCCAAATTAATTGAATGGCTGCCAACGCCAAATAAACTCTTTGAAGCCATGATTGGTGAACAAGGTCAGTTTGTTCTGCCCGCAATACTCAACTTCACAGAAGGCCTTGGAGGGGTTGTAAGCGGCATCCTCCTTATTCTCTTATTGAGCATCTATTGGAGCATCAATCAAATTCATTTCGAGAGGCTTTGGCTCTCGTTGCTTCCATCTGAACAGCGTAAACATGCGCGCAGCATTTGGCGAACCATCGAAACTAATCTTGGCGCATACATCCGCAGTGAGATTATTCAAAGTCTGCTGGCGGCAATCTTGTTAGGTCTTGGATATTGGCTGCTAGGGTCTCAATACCCCATGTTGCTCGCGCTGATTGGCGGGCTGGCATGGCTGATACCTGTAGTGGGGGCGCCGATAGCAGTGATACTGCCGCTGTTGATTGGATTATTGACCAGCGTACAGCTTGGCGTAGTTGTCACTCTTTATACGCTTTTCATATTACTTGCCCTGCAAGTATGGATTGAACCGCGCCTCTTCACGCGTACATGGGATAACCCTGTTCTGACTTTGATTATATTACTGGCTCTGGCAGATGCGTTTGGCCTGGTAGGCATCCTCATTGCACCGCCTGTGTCAGCAGTATGCCAAATCCTGTGGAGTCTTCTGGTCAGTAACCGCGATGCATCCGGGGCCGCGCTTCAGGTTTCTGACCTCAAAGAACGGCAGGCAAATTTGTGGGTCATGATAAATGAGATGGAGGAACCCCCTCCGCCATTGGTGATTAGCAGTATGGAACGACTCAACAACCTGCTTGAAAAAGCAGAACCTATTTTGCCGGAAAAACCATCTATTGAAATTCCTGAAGGCGCATAAATGAAAACATTCAAACATATATTAATACCCATTTTATTCACAGCTATTCTTGCATCATGCAATTTGCCGAAATCAACACAAATAACCGGTCAAAACCCGGCAGGCAGGTTTGCCGCGCCGACCTTGCAGGTAATTTCCAGCCAGACCCCAATGACGATCATTGTCCCGACAAATATCATGTCGACCATGACCGCCTCGCCAATTCCCACACTGACCCCGCCCAACACCCCAATCTGGTCTGCCTATAATTACACTTGCGAACTTGCCGTTGGCGGCGGCACCATGACAATGAACCTATCCTGGACCGACCGTTCCAATAGCGAAGAAGCATATAAAGTCTATCGGGATGAACAGGTCATTGCAACCTTGGACCCCAATTCCACATTTTATGTGGATGCGGCTTTTGTCGCCACAGGAAAGACATTGAGCTATTCAGTACAGGCCTTCAACACGAATTGGCAGGTAAGTACCAGCACGATCACGTCTGGCTGCCAATAATTAAAAATACGGTACATGATCGATTCGTTATAGTTCTTTTATCTCCCCCAATTGGCGGAGATAAACACTCCCCGGCCGATGGATGCGGTTGGGGAGTGTTTTGTGTATGATGAGTTAATAAACGGCTCATCTTGTAGGAGAGCTTATGTCGCGCCTAAAACACCTGTAAAGGATATGAAACAATAAAAAGGAAATCAATTATGAAAATGAAAAATATTTTTGTTGCCGCAAATGTAAGTCTGGTTCTATTGTTGCTGGCGGCCTGTGGCGCACTAAAACCAACTTCCACGCCCGTGCCGGCACAACCTACCGAAATTCCTCCCGCTACTGGTGTGGAATATTACTTCGTCACTAATAAACTGTTGTTACCAACCACACAGGAACAGACTCAGACATTCGCACTGAACGTGGACGGGGATTCGCAACAGAGTTCAGATAATAAATTTGGAAATCTATTAACCCTGCTCACTTCTGCTTCTCCAGACCTTGAATTGCAGTCGCCTCTTGATCAAGCGGTGAATACCGGTCTACTCGTCTCCCTGCACAAGATAAAGGCCAATGAACTTCTAAATGATTCAAGCGTTTCATGGTCTATATTCCTGGGGCAAAAGACTCAGGTTCCCCCCGTCTTCGATGGTTCTGATACATTCACACTCGATTCGGCTGTGCCGGCCAATGCGCCGATTGTTGGCTCACTTACAAACGGTCACTTCACAGGCGGCCCAGGCATGGTACGTGTCCAGATGTTTCTGTTGGGCCAATCCATTGACGTAAATTTGATCGGTGTACGCCTCGAAACCGACTTCAGCGCTCAGGGTTGTGTCAACGGTAAGCTGGGCGGCGGCGTAACTGTCGATGAGTTCCGCAGTAAGTTTCTTCCGGCTATCACTGCTGGACTCAATCAAATTATCAAAGCAAATAAAACTGCTTCAAATAATCTTCTACAGACCTTTGACGCAGATCAGGATGGAATAATCACCATTCAAGAGCTTGAGAATAACCCATTATTGATGATCGCTGTCTCCCCCGACTTGGATCTGCTCGATGCATCTGGCACATTCAACCCGAATCAGGATGGCGTGAAAGACTCTTATTCGGTGGGCTTGGGCTTTACCTGCGTTGCTGCTGCCTTTACTGCGCCTGAAAACTAATATTGTCTTCGTGAAATTTTATTAATATAACCTCCCCCAACTGGCGGAGATAAACACTCCCCGGCCGATGGATGCGGCCGGGGAGTGTTTATTGTATGATGAATTGAACGACAAATCGTAAATCGCTAAACAAGGAGATCCTCAATGTTATACACAATTATTGTAATTTTGCTCATTCTATGGCTGCTCGGATTTTTGGGCCCAAACGTCTACTCTGGTATTCCACGGAGCGGTAACGTCGTCCACACTTTGCTCGTGATTGCCCTCATTCTCATCGTGTTGAGACTGTTAGGCATCGTGTAACTTATTATGAATGTAGGAGAGGCGGCTTATCTGACCGCCTCTCCTACATAATATTGTAGAGGAAAAAATCTGATGAAAAAGTGCAATGAAGTGATGACAAAAAGCCCAATCTGCTGCCTGCCGGGTGATCTGGTATCGCAAGCCGCAAATTTGATGAAAAGCGAACATATCGGTTCAATCCCAGTTATTGAAAACGAAGAGACCAAAAAAATGATCGGCATCGTCACTGATCGCGATCTGGCTTTGAGGATTATTGCTGAAGGCCTTGATGCCAAATCTACAAAAGTGGAAACCGTGATGACACGCAAAGTGGTAACCTGCCATGCTGAAGATGACTTGCAAAAGGCGCTGGATGCCATGGCTGAAAATCAACTGCGCCGAATCCCCATTGTCGATGACGATAACAAAATAGTAGGAATTATCGCCCAGGCAGATGTGGCAACACGCGTTGATCACCCGAAAAAAACCGCCGAAATGGTGAAGGAAATTTCGCGAGCGATCGGTACGTAAGGAAAACGCCTTTGTTGGTAAGCTCTTATTTTTCGGATTGGAAAATTAAAATGAATTTGATGCGCCGCAATTCGCGCTTTTTTACTTACGGAACCATATCGCTGTTATTGATGTTGACCCTGTCTGCATGTTATACCCTGCCAGAGACACCCGCTGTAGCTGGGTCTTCCTATGCGGGCGAGGTGTTATTGGGTACGCCAGGAATAACACTCGCACCCTGTGAAGCATGCGCTCAGGCAACTCTTGTGTTTGCACTGACTCAGGCACAATATATCTCCGATAATCAGGCGGCCGGTACCGCTGAAGTATTACGTGCCAATGCGCAGGCGACCTTCAATTCAGCCAATGCAACGTTGAGCGTAGCCCAAACCCAGGAACAAAATAACGCTAATATTGTTGCTGCCCAGATTGCTGGTACTGCTGAAATTGTGCGCGCCAACGCACAGGCGACTCTCAATTCAGCTGGAGCAACACAAGTTGCAGCGCAGACCCAATCACAATATAACCTGCAAGTAACAATGGCTGTCGGAACTCAGGGAGCGGAAGCCATAATAACCCAGCAAAATAAAGATGATCTCGCAGCAAGCACCCAAACGGCTATCTCCAACAATATTGCTACTCAAACCCAGATTGCCGCTGCAACTTCACAATGGTATACCGATCAGGCACGCCAACGTGAAGAACAAAGGCAGGGGCCAATTGCTTTTCTTTGGATGTGGTGCCTGCCAATGTTTATTATAGGATTGGCAATTCTAGTCTTGTGGGGTTTTTGGCGCTGGCTCAGAATTCAGCAATCCAACCAAAAAATTCTTGAAACCCCTGCTGGGAATTTGCCTGCACTCTCTGCTACGGTCCCGCATCACCATCACGATAATCAACTGCCTTATCTGGATAGCGAAATTGTCGATAGTGGATATCAGCTTACCAAGCCAGATGACCAGATCGATGGGTGGCTTGATGAAGTCAAAGACAAGCTGCTACGCAGTGACGAGGAAGATAAAGATGACAATACAGACAATTGACCCGCAGCATTTTGCTAAGAAAACCCGGCAAATCAGGACACAGGTATCGACAATCCTCACAAAGTGGGGATTGATGCCAAGATTTAAACGCTGGCGATTAACACAAGATCCAGATACCGGAATGATCGTTCTATTTGGCATCCTCAATAACCGATATATTGCCGCTCATACCTCAATTCCTTTCAGTGATTATTTTGATCCCCGCTTGTTGCACGACCTTGCAAATGAACTGCAATTGCAAGTAGTTTCCTGCAACAGTGACGGTCTCCGCTATGCTTTTATCCTGGACCGCGGCCAACTCGGTAAATTGCCAACGCATATAGATTTCCCCTATGTTGATAATGGCAAATTCTTGGTCAGGGTTGTTTACGGTGATACACCCCAGCCTGCGCCAACCCCACCTGTGGATGTTGCAGTGACTGAAGATGGCACCTTCCTGCGTCAGGTTGTGGGAGCCTTCTTGAAAGTTTTTGACGATATAAAACTAAAAGATGATGCCATCTTGCAGCTCTCCGCTCAAAGCCAACCTGATATTGTGGTTATTGATGAAGGAGAATTCAACAAGCGGGTGGCAGAGCATGAGGCCAATCGGCAAAGAATCATACGGATCAGTAATTCCCTTGACAAAGCGGATAAAGTTGCTGAATGATACTTTTCGTTTTATGCTTGACCAAGGACAAATAGCCAATGAAATTAAACTTAATCTTTATTTTTATGGATCTACTTATCCTGCTCGCCTATCCGATCGTATTTGTGCATGGAAAATTTCACCAGTTTTTAAAAGCAAAAGAAAATATAAACATATGAAAGAAAGGCACTATGCGTATTAAAAAGATTTCTTTTCCAAACCAGCAGTCACTATGTATTTTTCCTGTTGAGCATTCAGAGCTTGCACAGGCCTTCCTGGAACTATGCTTGAAGGAGAAACGCAATGTGATTGTGTTGATTGGCGGTGAGATTGACCAACAGCAGGCAGTTGTAACCAGACAGGCTATCGAAACCATTTCCAAAATTGCTGAAGATATAAATGCCTTGATTATTTGTGGAGGAACGGATATGGGGGTTATGGCTGAAATCGGTCAGAGTAGACAGCGGAACAGATACAAATTCCCTTTGGTGGGTATAGCGCCTGAAGAGTTGGTGACCTGGCCTACTGGCCCGAGCAGTACGAAGTTTTTATGGTGGGGGAAGAAACGATGGCCGTTGGAACCGAATTATTCTCACTTCATCCTTGTTCCAGGCAGTGAGTTTGGAGACGAGTCTCCCTGGATTGTGGATGCGGCAACCATAGTATCCCAAGGGTATCAGTCTGTGACGATTCTGATCAATGGTGGAGAAGTTTCGCGGAAAGATATTGAGTTGAGTTTGGAAAATGGCCGATTAGTGATTGCCTTGAGTCACACGGGTCGTCTGGCAGATGAACTGGCAGGGCAGACAAATCTGCCCAAATTGATCACCGTAGTTTCGGCAAATAATCAACAAAAAATAGTAGAGGTTGTTAAAGCTGCCTTCTAAAAAAGGAATGAGAGTATCTAATTTAGTGGGCTTGCTTAAAGATTTGACCACATACCTGCTCTGGCGGGCGGTGTCAGGGCAGCGTACCGAGTCCACTCAGAAAACCTCTTAAAAACCTCCGTGCTCTCTGTGATCTCAGTGGTAAAGGGCTTTCTTAGCCTATCTTTTTAGACACTTCCTAAAGGAATATGACCAAACATGGATAAGGAGAATCGTATGAAAAAGAAAATTGGTTTATGGATTGATCATCGCAAGGCGGTTATTGTTACGATTGTCGATGAAGGCGAAGAAACAAAACAAATTACATCAAGTATGGAAAAACACATCCGCTTTGGAGGGGGGGCAGCAGAAGACAGTGCGGGCGAGGATGTACGTGACCGTCAATTTGAAAATCATCTTAACAGCTACTACGATGAAGTTATTGTATTTTTGCGTGATGCCGAATCGATACAGATTTTTGGTCCTGGTGAAGCGAAGGGTGAGCTTGCGTCACGCCTTGAGCATGAAGGACTTAAAAGACGCATCGTCAGTATTGAAGCAGCTGACAAGATGACAGATCCTCAGATTACTGCAAAGGTTCGAAAACAATTCGAAAAATAATAATTTTAAAATACATCCCGAAAATAGTATGTATTGTTGTCGCACGGATTAAAAGAATTGCAGGATTAAATTATGTTTGATACTATTCTCGTTCCATTGGACGGTTCTCAACTGGCAGACTGCGTTTTGCCGCATGTCGCCGCCATTGCACGCTCTTTTGATGCAGAAGTTACACTGCTGCGCATGTTGGAAAAAAACCAGGCGGGCACTTCAGCGCAATTGTTTGATTTACTTAATTGGCAAATTAATAAAACAAAGGTAACGCTCTATTTGGAAAAGGCCAAAGCGTGTTATCAGGAATCTGGGATTCGGGCACGGACCGTTGTAATAGAAGGATTGGTCGCCGATGGAATTACGGAATATGCTCAAAATCAGGGAATGAAATTAATTGTGTTGAGCAGTCATGGACGCAATGGCTTGACTCAATGGGGCATCAGCAGCATTACGCAAAAGATCATCCTGAGCGCTCAAACTTCGCTGTTAATTGTTCGGGCGAATCAATACGGATCCCACTCTGATGAAGTGTCGGTAACTCCTGTGTATCAGCGTATCCTCGTTCCATTGGACGGCTCCCAACGGGCCGAAAATGTTTTGCCGATCATCACACAACTGGCGCAGTTTTATAAGTCTGAAATTCATCTTGTGCAAGTCATACAAACCCCGGAGATGGCGCGTCAAATGCCTCCAACGCCGGAGGATATCGAATTATCCAATCGCGTGATAAAGCGTAACCAGGAGGAAGCCGAACGCTATCTCGAACAGTTGAAATCACGTTCGTATTTGGAAGGGATAGCTGTGCAAACTCATCTTCTGATCAATGAAAATGCAGCAGTTGCATTACACCAATTTGTGGAACAGGAACATATTGATATGGTCGCATTGAACGCGCACGGGTACTCCGGAAATCACCAATGGCCGTATGGCAGCCTGGTCAATAATTTCATCTTTTATGGCAAGGTCCCGCTTTTGATTGTGCAGGATTTGCCCGGTAAACAAGACCCTATCCTTCCTGACGCGCAATCAGGCGAACGCGCTGAGCGATAAGGTATGCAGATCGCATCAGAGATTATTCCATCACAACCCGTTGCCTCAAACGCTGATAGCCGCCTTAAGGAATTTTCACATCAACTGGCCCAAACACATGAAATTCCCCCAGTCTCTGCAAGGGATGAAACGAAAAAACCCCGCATAAAAAAAGTTGACCTGTTGGGTATTCTGGAAAACTGGGAACTGGCATTGCAGAATGCCAATACACTTTTTAAATCTGTACCGGCGAAGGATATACCCGTTTCACGTGCCGGCGAATGGATGCTGGATAATTTTTACGTTGTCAAACAGACTTTGCGCCAAATCGAAGGGGATCTGCCAGACAGTTTTCTGAGTCAACTGCCAAAATTGCATGCGACAGAACTGCAAGGTTACTCTAGAATTTTTGCACTGGCACGCGAATGGGTTGGATACAGCCAGAGTCAAATTGACCTGACACAGGTTGCGATTTTTGTGCAGGAATATCAACAGGTAACACCGCTGACAATTGGGGAACTCTGGGCGCTGCCTATTATGTTGCGCATCGCGATTCTGGAACAGCTCACGTATGCTGCCACGGAACTGACTGGATTGGATACGCCAAAAGATCTGAAAGATATTCCAAACCAGTTTGCGACTCAGGCATTTGCAAACGATACGATTGTCGCCAACTGTTTTCTGAGCCTGCGTTTGCTCTTCGCCACAGATTGGAAAGATATCTTTGAGCAGACCAGCCGCGTGGAACAGATTTTGCGGGATGACCCAGCAAAAATTTATATGAGCATGGACTTCGCCACGCGCAACAATTACCGCAGTGTCATCGAGGAATTGGCGCGCCATTCATCATTGAACGAAGAGCAGATTGCGCTTGCTGCAATTGAACTCGCTTGCAATGTTGAAAAAAAAGATCCGATTCGAAAAACACATGTCGGCTTTTACCTGGTTGATACGGGTCGTGCAACGCTCGAAACCAGCATTCATTATCAGCCTGAATTAAATATTCGCATCCAGCGCGCGCTGCTGGCGTTTCCAACGGCCGTGTATCTTGGCAGTATCGCGATATTTTCGATGCTGTTTGTTTTGGGATTGCTTGGCTATGCAATATTCTCAGGCGGCTCGCCCATTCAACTCATTGTGGTTGGTGTGCTTGGGCTTGGCCTGGCTTTGGAATCTGCCATCGCACTCGTGCATTGGAATGTGACTCACCGCATCAAGCCGCAAAGCCTGCCGCGCATGGACTTCTCGGATGGTATTCCATCGGGCAATCGCACCATGGTGGTTGTCCCAACCTTGCTGGAAAGCGCTGAAGAACTTAATCATCTTCTGCAAGAGTTGGAAATCTATTATTTATCGAATCCCGATTCGCAGCTAACCTATGCATTGCTTACTGATTTCGGGGACGCCGAAACACAGTCCATAGCGGGGGATGAGGAACTGCTTGGGCTGGCTGGCGCTGGTATTGAAAAACTCAATTCCAAGTACGCGAAGGGAGCGCCTTTTTATTTATTCCACCGTCATCGTCAGTGGAATCCATCTGAAGGGGTTTGGATGGGCTGGGAACGCAAGCGCGGCAAACTCGCGGATTTCAATCGCTTGCTGCTGGGTCTGGGTAAAACACCGTACACGACTCGGGTTGGGGATGCCGGTATTCTGACAGACATTAAATATGTCATCACGTTGGATGCAGATACTTCGCTGCCACAGGGCAGCGCCAATAAGTTGATTGCGACTCTCGCGCACCCACTTAACCATGCTGAGTTTTCTGAAGATGGGCGTTCGGTTGTCGCAGGCTATACCGTGCTGCAACCGCGTGTGTCCATCAAGCCGACCAGTGCAAACCGTTCAATTTTTTCGCAGATATTTGCGGGAAACGCCGGGTTTGACTTGTATTCATTTGCCGTGTCAGATGTGTATCAGGATCTATTTGGTGAAGGCAGTTATGTTGGCAAAGGCATTTATGATGTCGCGGCTTTTGAGCGCAGTTTGGCGGGCCAGGTGCGACAGAACACCTTGCTCAGCCACGACCTATTTGAAGGGATTTATGGTCGCGCAGCACTGGTCACGGATATCGTATTATATGAAGAATACCCCTGGCGCTATATGGTGTACGCCCGTCGCTTGCGTCGTTGGATTCGCGGTGACTGGCAGTTGCTGCCCTGGCTGTTCCCCGTCGTTCATACGCAAAGTGGGCTGGCTCCCAACCGATTATCTTTAATCAACCTTTGGAAAATTTTCGACAACCTGCGGCGCAGCCTGCTGCCGCCCACGTTGTTGGCGCTGTTAGCCGGGGGCTGGTTGTTCCTGCCAGGCTCGCCATGGGTGTGGACGTTGCTGGCGCTGTTGCCTTCGGCTCTGCCGATTGCGGTACAAACCGCACAACATGGCAGGCATAATTTTCGAAAACTGTCGCTTAAACAAATTCTCAAGCCCACCCAACTTCCGCTCACGCGTTGGGCGCTTGCCGTTATTTTTCTACCCTACGAAGCATTGCTGATGCTGGGAGCAATCCGCACAACATTGAGCCGTCTGCTGATTGCGCGCAAAAATTTATTGCAGTGGACAACCGCGGCGAATGCATCCCGTTTATTTGGATTGAAAAACGCGCACTACGAAATCTGGAGCGAGATGGCGGCTCCTTTGATTTTCACTTCGCTGTTGGGAATTTCTGTTGCCCTTTTCAATCCGACCGCGCTTTGGGTGGCTCTGCCTGTGTTGATCGGTTGGCTCATCGCTCCACAGATCGCTTATCTGATAAGCCGACCCGTGACTCACACGACTACACTAATTTCAGAGACTCAACGCAGGCAAGTCCTCCGTTTGGCGCGCCGCACCTGGGCCTTCTTTGAGCAGTTTGCTGGTCCCAACGACCATTGGCTGCCGCCCGATCATTTTCAAGAATCGCCGCGCGGCAATGTGGCGCACTATACCACGCCAACCAATATTGGACTATTTCTCATGTCCACATTGTCAGCCTATGATTTGGGGTATATGGGTCTGGTTGAATTGGAACTCCGTTTGCGCTCAACTTTTGAGAGCATGGATAAACTGGAACATTATCGCGGTCATTTGCTAAACTGGTACGACTCGCAGACCATGACAGCGCTCCCGCCCCGTTACATTTCCACTGTCGATAGCGGCAACCTCGCGGCATGTTTGATTACTTTGGAACAAGGCTGCCTTGCATTGTCTGGTGCATCGCTGTTTGATCATAAACGCTGGCAGGGTCTGCTCGTCATCATGGATATTTTGGCAGAAGCACTTCAATCACTCGAAAAAAATAATCCGCACGCCTCGCTCGAATCTTTTGAAGTGGAATTAACCAGTATTTACGAGCGCGTCAGCGCCGTCCAAAACCAGCCATCCGCGTGGAAGATGACTCTCGTCTGGCTCTCAGGCGAGGGCTGGGAAAGAGTCTCGCATCGTTTGATGGAATTGCTCGAGAGTCATCCAAATCTAAAACCTGAATCGCTGGGTGAGCTTCAACTCTATCTAGACTTGATGCATCATCATTTACAGGATATGCAGCGAAGTTTGGATTTGTTTGCACCCTGGTTGCAGCATTTGGAGGCACCGCCTTTTTCATTTATGCAAACATCTGCCTGGAAGACCTTTCGCTTTGGCCTGCCAACCGAAATCCCGGCGCTGGGCGAGGCAGGAGCAGTTTATGAGCAAATAAAAATTGGATTAAATAATTTCAAACTGCAAATGCAGGATGAATCAGCACACGAGTGGTGCGATACATTAGAGAATGAATTATCTTTAGCGCAGGAAGCAATCATTCCTTTATTGCATGGTTTTCAGGATTTGGCAGAACAGGCAGATGCTGTTGTGGCGGGCATGGATTTCCGCTTTTTGTTCAACCAGCGCCGTCAGGTATTTCATATCGGCTACAACGCCAGCACCGAAGGACTCGACCCAAGTTATTACGACTTGCTTGCATCGGAAGCACGCATTGCCAGTTTGATCGCGATTGCCAAAGGCGACGTGCCGCACAGTCACTGGCAGCATCTCGGACGCCCTGTGACGATTGTGAACGGCAAACAAGTACTGCTCTCATGGAGCGGTACCATGTTCGAATATCTCATGCCGACCCTGTTTACAAAAAACTACAACGGGACATTTCTTTCAGATAGTTACTACGTCGCACTAGACGCGCAGATAAGTTATGGACAGGAGAAGGAAGTGCCGTGGGGTATTTCTGAATCTGGCTACTATGCCTTCGATGTCAATCTAAATTATCAGTATCAGGCATTTGGCGCACCAGTTCTAGGATACAAACGTGATCTGCCTGACGATCTGGTCATTGCTCCGTATGCTTCGCTGCTTGGGCTTTCATTACAGCCACAGGCCGTGCTCGAAAATATGGAACACCTCGAACAATTAAACATGCTTGGCCGTTTTGGTTTTTATGAAGCACTGGATTACACCAAAAAGCGTCTGCCAGACGGCGAGACGCATGCCACGGTTCAATCTTATATGGCACATCATCAAGGTATGATTTTGATGGCGGCTTGCAATTATCTATTGGATGATGTAATGGTTAATCGTTTCCATGCCGATGAACACATTCAAAGCGTGGAATTGTTGCTTCAGGAAAAAATCCCACAGAACCCGCCTATCGAATATCCTCACCTTGACGAGCCAGCCGATTTGCCCGAAATGATTCGTCTGGTTAATAGTGAGCCATGGCGCGTACCTGTTGATAGTCCCATTCCACAAGCGCACGTTCTTTCACAAGGGGATACCAGTGTGATGGTCACCAGCGCAGGCGGGGGGTACAGTCAGTGGCGCGAATTTGCGTTGACGCGTTGGCACGCGGACACCACGCTCGATCAGTGGGGGACATGGATCTATATGCAAGACCGCGAAAGCGGAGCGCTTTGGTCTGCCACTTGCCAACCGATTGGTTGTGCAGTGGAGAATCAGGAAGTATTTTTTTATCCGCACAAAGTGGAGTTTCAGCGTTCGGAAAATGGAATCTCATTGCGCACCGGCGTCACTGTCAGCACAGATGGGGTTGAGATTCGGCGTGTCAATATTTTAAATGACAGTGACCGTCCACGACAATTAAAGTTGACCAGTTATGGCGAAGTCGTGCTGGCTGAGCAGGGTGTTGATAGACGCCATCCAGCCTTCAATAAACTTTTTATTGAAAGTGAGTATCTCCCCAAAGAAAATGCGCTTGTGTTTCAACGCAGGCCGCGTTCTGCCGATGAAAAACCCGTTGTGTTGATTCATGCATTGATCGTCGAAGCGGGACGCAAAGTGACTGGCGATCATGAAAGCGACCGTGCCAAATTCCTTGGCAGATCACAGACGATGCATGCTCCACTCCCGCTGCAAAATTCGAATCGACATCTTAGTGGAACCATCGGTCCCGGGCAGAAATCGGGATTGCCTCATGGAACGCTTGATCCGATTTTCTCTCTGGCACAGGAAATTGACCTGAAGCCGCATGCGAAAACCAGAGTCACATTCCTGACTTTGGCCGCTTCATCCCGCGCCGAAGCGTTGGAAAAATTATCACATTACCAATCCGGGCAGGCAGTCTATCGTGCCTTCGATGATGTTCGCGCCCGCAGCGAACGCGAACTTCTTGAACTTGGGTTAAATGCGTACGTCATCGAAAACACCCAACGCATTTTATCTGCCTTGCTATATCCAACGGGCGTATTGCGTGCAGTGCCGCATCTCCTCGCGCAAAACGATAAAGGGCAGGCTGGTTTGTGGGCGTTCGGTATCTCTGGTGATTATCCTATTTTGATGCTGCGCGTCCGGGATGGCGAATCGCCTTTGCTGCGTGAAGCCCTGCAAGCCTTCACCTATTGGCGCAGTCATCATGTTACGATCAACCTGCTGATTCTGAATGACGAGGATACAGGCTATGCTCTCGACTTGCATAATGCCATTCAACGTCAGATTCGTCGTATGGGGGCGGATACTTCACTGAATCAACGTGATGGAATTTTTGTGCTGCGTACCGATCAACTTCAACAGGCTGATCAAATTTTATTTGAAACGGTGGCGGGTGTTATTTTGGATGAAAAAAATGGGACGTTTGCCGACCATGCCCAGCGTTTAACCATTCAGCCGACTCGCCTGCCGCAATTCACCGCTTCCCTCTCCCCGGTAACTGATCCTGAACCGACGAATTCACTGCCCCTGCCAACTGATCTGCAAATGGACAACGGCCTCGGTGGATTCAGTCCCGATGGAAAAGAATATGTCATTCATCTTCAACCCGGTCAACATACGCCTCAGCCATGGATTAATGTCATCGCCAATCCGCAATTTGGATTTATTGTTTCCGAATCGGGTTCTGGTTCCACTTGGGCAGAGAACAGCGGTGAGAATCGACTAACCCCCTGGCGCAATGATCCAGTCACCGATATGCCGGGCGAAGCGATTTATATAAGAGATGAAGAAACGGGGCTGGTCTGGAGCCCAACCCCCATGCCAGCCGGGGCAGACACCACTCATCTGATTCGTCACGGAGCGGGTTATTCAATCTTTGAAAGCCAGAGTCATGGCTTGCATCAAAACTTGCGATTGTTTGTTACGCCCGATAGGCCGGTAAAAATTGCACAAGTACGTTTACAAAATCTGTGGGATCGTCCGCGCCGTGTCACGGTCACTTACTATGCTGAATGGGTGCTAGGCACAACACGGGATACACATCAAATTCACATTATGCCGGAGTTCGACCCCGATAATCATGCCTTACTTGCTGCCAATCGTTTTAACAGTGAGTTTGGTGAGCGCGTTGCATTTCTAGCTGCCAATAAAAAACCGCATGGTGTTACGACAGACCGCACGGAGTTTTTAGGCCGCATGGGAAGTATGCGCGCGCCGGCGGCGTTGAGTCGCATTGGGTTGGAAAGCAAGGTCAATGCCGGGCTGGACCCATGCGCGGTGATTCAATTACATGTTGATCTCGCGCCCGGCGCAACGGAAGAAGTCTTTTTCTTGATTGGGGAGGGGAAAGACCGGGCTGAAAGTCTGAGCCTGATCGGACAGATTCAGGAATCCGCGCAGGTGGAGGCGGTTTGGCAATCTGTCCACAAACAATGGGACGACATCCTAAATACAATCACGGTTGAAACGCCTGACCCGGCCATGGACTTAATGCTCAACCGTTGGCTGCTTTATCAAACATTGTCCTGCCGTATGTGGGGACGCACGGCGTTGTATCAATCCAGCGGGGCGTTTGGATTCCGCGATCAACTTCAAGATGTGCTGGCGCTACTGCATGCCCGCCCAGATATTACGCGTACACAAATTTTGGAATCGGCGCGGCATCAATTTGACGCAGGCGATGTATTGCATTGGTGGAATCCACCTGCGGGGCGCGGAGTTCGTACGCGATTTTCGGATGATTTGCTTTGGCTGCCGTATGTCACTGCCGAGTATGTTTCTGCAACTGGCGACACGTCCATTTTGAATGAGCAGATCCCGTTCTTAAAAGGAGATGCGCTTCGATCTGGTGAAATGGAACGCTATACCCAATTTGAAACCACGAAGGAAAATTTTTCGCTCTATGAACACTGTCGCCGCGCACTGGAAAAAGGCGCGACCAAAGGAGTGCATGATCTTCCGTTGATGGGGGGCGGGGATTGGAACGATGGCATGAATCGCGTGGGTATGGATGGGCGCGGCGAAAGCATCTGGCTGGGCTGGTTCCTGCACGCCACGCTCAAGCGTTTTTCATCGCTGGCTATCTTAATGAAGGAAGACCCTGCGTTATACATTGATCAAGCTGAGAAGTTATCTCAAGCGCTCGAATCTCACGCCTGGGATGGGGAGTGGTATCTGCGCGCTTTTTATGATGATGGTTCCATGTTGGGGTCACATGAAAATATTGAATGTCAGATCGATTCGATTGCTCAATCGTGGGCGGTCTTATCGGGTGCGGCAAACCCGGAACGTGCAATCCAAGCAATGGAATCTGTTAATGGCAAGTTGGTGAAGCGCACTGAGCAAATGATTTTGCTGTTTACGCCGCCATTCGACAAATCAGAGCGTGACCCTGGTTATATCAAGGGCTATCTACCGGGTGTACGTGAAAACGGCGGACAGTATACGCACGCAGCGATCTGGACTGCCTGGGCATTTGCCAAACTTGGACAGGGAGATCGCGCCGAGGAATTGTTCCGCATGTTGAATCCAATCAGTCATGCGGATACGCCCGAGAAAGTAATACGCTACAAAGTTGAACCGTACGTCATCGCTGCGGATATTTACGGTGTACCCCCTCACACAGGACGCGGCGGCTGGACATGGTACACCGGCTCTTCTGGCTGGATGTACCGCCTTGGCGTTGAAGCCATCTTGGGAATTATAAGAGTGGGTGATTCACTTAATATGAATCCGTGTATTCCTCAAGATTGGCCAGGATTTAAGGTAGAGTACCGTTTTGGGAATACTCACTACAAGATCAGTGTGAAAAATCCACATTCAGTTAATCAAGGCGTCCGGCAGGTATTTTTGGATGGAGATTCGCGGCCAGACAATTTGATTCCGCTGGTGGATGATGGTCAGTTGCACGAAGTATGGGTTGTGATGGGATAAAGAACGATGTGTGGATAATGGTAATTACGGAATTGGCACAGTTTGATACTCGCTCATCCCAGCCCCGTTGCCGCCTGTAGACTCCTGTGCGGTCTTATTCAGGATATCGACATCACAAGATGCAAGAAGAAAAGGAACTGCTGCTGCCAAAGCTGCAAAACGATATTTGTATGAAAAGTAAATTGAATTTGCCATTTTTATTCTCCTCGCAATATATTTTTCCTGCACTCCCCATATGAGAGGTGAAATTGTGCGGATTATACGACAGAAAATAAAGCCAGTTGGTCTGAAATGATTGGCTCTCCAGGATTCGCCTTGATGCGCCGCCAGATGTAGGTCGGGTTGACAATCCGACTTATGCCCCATCGCCATATATGCTGGTCTATCACGGGAATTCCCATTGAACCGTAAAATCTTTGTAAATTAATGGTCATAACTGCCGTATAATCTGACCATGATCTCACGTTCGGGGAAACCCTCATGACCGAAACCCACCGAAGGCTCCACGTTTTCTTTTGCCATTCCTCGCAAACCAATAACGAAAAATCGGATGTCAAGATGACATCCGATTTCATTTCTATTTTCCTAATCTTCCCCGCTCTGCATCAATTACTTCGTTTTCCAACTTCTTAAACAGCGGACCCGGTTGATTTAACTTTTTCCCAGGCTGTAAATCGCTGGGCTTCCATTGTAATCCTTCAACGGGACGATATCGCAATACGGTATGCTCGCCGAGCGAGTCTTTGACCGTTTCGGTGTATTGCTCGCCGAAGAGGGGAGTCTCATAGTTGAAAAAGCCGTGCAGTTTTTCGCAGGTGAAGGGCAGGAAGGGAGCGAACATCACTTTGAGCGAGTCAATGGCTTTGAGCGCGCTGTAAACTGTCTTCGATGCGCCGTCCTTGTCCACTTTGATGGCTGACCACGGCGCGTTGACATCGAGATATTGATTGACCACCGTGGCGAGTTTCATCGCTTCGCTCAATGCTGAGCGCAGGCGCACGGCCTCGAGTTCTGCGCCCACAGTGTTGAATCCATTTTCAATGGTGGCGAGCAGGCTCAGGTCAGAGTCGCGAAGCGTTTTTACATCCAGATCAGGAACCTGCCCATCCCAATTTTTATAACAAAAGGCCAGCACGCGGTTCGCAAGGTTGCCCCAGGTCGCCACCAGTTCGTTGTTATTGCGCGCCACGAACTCAGCCCAATCCCAATCGCTGTCCTTGCTTTCGGGCATGTTGACCGTCAAATAATAACGCAGCGCATCGGGGTCAAAGCGCGTCAGCGCATCGCGTCCCCACACGGCCCAGTTGCGCGAGCCGCTGATCTTCTTGCCTTCGAGATTCATAAATTGATTGGCGGGCACATCATACGGCAAAATCAATGGGACTTCTTCGCCCGCGAAAATTTCCATGAACGCGCTTCCAACGCCCATCAACTCCGCAGGCCACAAGGATGTATGGAAGAAGATGTTGTCCTTGCCAATGAAGTGGAATTGCTTCGCCTGTGGATTCGTCCACCAATCACGCCACGCATCTTTACTACCCGATAATTGACTCCACTCAATCGGAGCAGAGAGATACCCGATAACAGCCTCGAACCAAACATAGAGTTTTTTCGTTTCCCAACCCGCTTCATTGTTAGGTAATGGAATACCCCAATCAAGATCGCGTGTGATGGCGCGCGGCTTGAGGCCTTCGGCTTCCACTTTTCGCAGTGACTCGCCTAGCACAGTGTCACGCATGTGATCTGCACGGTCTTTGAGATATTTAATCACATCGGGTTCGAGTTTCGAAAGGTCGATAAAATAATGTTCAGTATCACGCAATTCAGGGGAAGAAGTATCACCTTCCACTTTTGATTTCGGGTTGACCAATTTGGCGGGGTCAAGTACATTGCCACAACTATCGCATTGATCAGAGCGCGCGCCTTCGGTGCCACAGATGTAGCAAGTCCCTTCGATGTAGCGGTCGGGCAGGAAGCGATTTAATCCAGGCGAGAACCATTGCGGTTCGGTCTTCTTGAACAGGAATCCATTTTTCTGCAATGCCAAAAAGATGGTCTGTGAAATCTTGAAATGATTCTCGCTGTGCGTGGTGGTATATAGATCGTATGAAATGCCGATCTGCTTGAACAAGTCAATGAAACCTTCATGATAAGACTTATATACTTCTTCAACTGGCTTGCCGAGTTTGTCTGCGCTCATGGTGACCGGGGTGCCGTGTGAGTCGGTACCGGTAATCATCAGCACTTTGTTCCCTTTGAGGCGGTGATAGCGCGCGGCAATGTCCCCGGGCAGGTGCGAGCCTGTCAGGTTTCCGACATGGATTTCAGCATTTGCATAAGGCCAGGCAACTGCGATGAGAATATTTTCTGACATATCAAAATTCCTTGTTTAATTCAAATGGCGAGACCGTGGACCATAGACGATGGATGGAGGCTAGTGGTCTAGCCGTTCATCGTCCTCGGTCGCCGAAGGCAAATAAAAAGGCCGTCCGCGAAATGGACAGCCCGTTTTTGTTTAGGTGTGAAACCCTAACGTGCTTTCCACTCGGCGCGACAGAACATTTCCATTCGCATCATGCTGCGCATGGAAATACCCATAAAGGGTACTTTGGTCATTGTCACCATTGGGTAAGCAGAGTTGTATTTCATAATCAGTAGTTTAAGCGGGCGCGGAGGGTTTGTCAATGGGTTTTATCTTGTTTAGATAGGTCAGCCCTAAAACCATGCCCAGCACAATGATTGTCGTTCCCAGACTCCATAGGTCTTTTTGAGTGAGGGCTTGTTGAAAGAGCGCGTAAAGAGAAAAAAAGTCCAGTATGACCAGGAGAATAAATACATGGATGTAGCTTTTTGTTCTTTCAATGAGTGTGCCAATAACCCAGATGATGGGGATGATGTATAGAAGCTGGTCATACGCCCACAAATAAATGGTGGATACAAACGTGATCGGGATGATGATGTTGAACGCCTGCCATAGGGTTAATTTCGCATGGTTGCGCCATAAATAAAAAGCAGTGCCTCCGAGCAGAAGTAAGGCAAGCCCGCCTCCCAACGCGAAAGAACAGTTTTGTTCTTTATTACACAGCAGGTAGGAAAAACTCCAAACGTTGGATTGGAATCCCAGTCGTCGATCAAAGGCTGCTTCACCGCTATGCAAAAATTCGCCGACCCAGTTTGGGTTAATACTCATGCCGATCACCCAGAGGATTATGCCGCCCAGAAATATACCCAGAATGGTTTTCCAATCTTTTCGTGCCAGGAGCCAGATGCCAATCAGGAATAGGATGGGTACCCCTTGCGAGGGTTTGAGCATGGTCAATGCAAGCAGGATGCCCGCGGCAAAAGAAGGTTTTTTCTGAAGTAAAACCATTGCTGCAAACAAGATGATCAAGGTCAACGGTCCGAGTGAGCCGATCTGTAACGTCAGGTACATTGGCCCAAAGAAAGTCAAAAACAACATGATCGGAATGAATAAGCGGCTATCTTCGGTTTTTTGCTGCTTATTCAAAAGGGTGAAAACTACGATTGCAATCAATACTTGCGAGAGGATTTGCCAGCCGAGATAAGCCTGGTCAAAAGTAAACAACCCAAACGGAATCATAAAAGCTGCCAGCGGTAATGGGTATAGAAAGGTCGCTTCTCTTATGCTTGTGGCGCCGTATCGTTCGTGCCCCGCGAGCCATTGATCAGGATTGTAGGGGCTTTCGCCTTCGGTCAATAAGCGCCCCGAGAGCCAGAAGACAAAAAAGTTGGCGCTGTGATAATCCTGCTTGGTGTAGTTTTGCATGGCGCGCAGGTAGATCATCCCCACGAGCAATACTACTGTGAGCAGCAGAATGAGTTTTTCCCGGGAAGTTTTTTTCATAGAGCAGTTTTAGAGAAGGTCTTTGAGTTTTGCAAACGGCGAATTGCTTTCATCAGAGCCGTGACCGCAATCTTTTTCGTTCAGGTTTTGACCGCAATCAATGCATAAGCCCTGACAATCAGGTTTACAGACTGGGTTGATGGGGATTTCGAGCAGTGCAAATTCGCGCAGGAGTGTGGCAAGTTCAATCTGGGCGTCTTCGGGCAGGATCAGCCCTGAGTCTGTTTCGGAGCGTTTGTCGAAGGCATATAACTCGGTGAATGACCAGTCGATTTCATGATCAAATTCGGTCAGGCAGCGGGCGCAGGTTAGTTTGGTTTCTGCAGAAAAATCAGCTTGTACGATCAATCCTTGCAGCGTTTTGCCGATATTGATGATGCCTTCAAAATGTTGCAGTTCAAGATCATCACCAAGAGTGATTTTCTCAAGTTCGAATGGAAAATCATGACTACGTCCAATTTCTTCATGGACAATGAAACCGACATTTAAGCGAAAGGGTTTGCGTGAGTTAGGCATAGGTGTGTAAAAGGATGAATGAGGATGGATGAAGGATGAAAAGAAGTAATAAGTGAGAAGTAAAAAGTAGGGAAGTGGGTTACTAACTATTGAACTACCCAACAATTACCTACTTAACTTCCTATACTTTTCGATCCACAATATATTTGGCGAGGTTTTCCAGCGCTTCGCGTTCGGCGCAGGGTTCCAGCGCTTCAAGTTTAGCGAGGGCGCGGTCAATGTGCTGTTCGGCTTCGAGCATGGCTTTCTGTGTGGCATTGCTCGCGCGGATGTTATCCACAAGGCGCTTCATGTTTTCGTTATTCGTCCAGCCGCCGTTGGGCAGGGAGAGTACATCTTCGTCTTCGGGGTTAGCTTCAGCGTAGTAAATGGCGGGCAGGGTCACCAGACCATTCAACAGGTCCGAACCGAGCGGTTTGCCTACAGCGGCCTGTTCTCCATTAAAGTCCAGAATATCATCCACGATCTGAAAGGCCATGCCGATCTGATATCCAAAATCACGCATGGCTTCGATGATGGTTTCGTTTGCAGGGCTGATCATGGACGCGGCGCGTGAGGTCATCTCAAACAGGGAGGCGGTCTTGGCGTAAATGCGTTTGTAGTAGTTATCGCGATTGATCAACCCGCGTGAGGTGAACATTTGCGTCAGTTCGCCGTTGACGATGGTTGCCAATGTTTCGGAAAACAATTTCATCAAGGCCAGATTATCAGTTTCGGCCGCGAGTTTTGCCGCGCGTGCAAATAGAAAGTCGCCTGTCAAGACGGTGGCGGGCGGTGACCAGCGCGCGTTGAGTGTGGCCATGCCGCGTCGCAGCAGCGAGCCGTCGATCAGGTCATCATGCACGAGGGTGGCGGTGTGCAGAAGCTCCACGGCCGCGCCGAGGGTGACGAGTTTTTCAAGGGGCGCACCCAGCATATTTCCGACGAGCAGGCTGAGGGTCGGGCGGATGCGCTTGCCGCCAGCGGCGAGTAAATGCTCAAGGGCGGCACGCAGGTCGGAGTGTGTATCATCCGCCTGAATCCGCATTCGTTCTTCAACGAGTTTAATTTCTTCTAGTACAGGTGATAAAAAAGTTACCGCGTTCAAGTCAGTCTCCCCATGCGAAGAGCCGCGCCGCGTTGGCGGTGGTAATGCTGGCAATTTCCGCAGGGCTTTTTAAATGGATTTCTGCAATTTTATCAGCAATGTGACCAACATAGGCAGGTTCGTTCCTTTTGCCACGAAATGGCACGGGGGCGAGAAAAGGCGAATCGGTTTCGATTAGGATTTTTTCAAGTGGTACTTGTCTGATAATTTTGCGCTTTTCATCCGCGTTTTTATAGGTCACTGGCCCCGTGATTCCAAGATAAAAATTGAGCGCCAGCGCCTTTTGTGCGGTTTCCAGATTCCCGTTGAAGGAATGAAGCACGCCAGGTTTTTCAGCAAGCCGACCTTGTAAACTACTCTGCCACTCTTCCAAAATTTTCAGTAAATCTTGCGACGCCTCCCCAACCCACGCGTCATTTTCTTCGCGCATGTGAATGATGACAGGCTTGCTGATTTCTTTTGCAAATTGCAATTGTTGTTTTAAAACATTGCGTTGAAAGGCACGCTTGTCAGTTTCCTTTATCCAATAATAATCAATGCCAATCTCGCCAATCGCAACCACTTTCGGATGGCTGGCAAGTTCCTTCACTTCCTGAAAAGCGCTTGCGGAGAATTCCTCCAAATCAGTTGGATGGAACCCAACCGCAGCATACACGCTGGGATTTGACTCTGCCAACAAAACCGCTTCTTTACTGGACCTGTGCTGGAGTCCTGGTACGAGCAGCCGAATCAACCCTGAATCAACTGCGCGTTGAATCACTTCTGCGCGATCAGAGTCGAATTTGTTGTAATCAAGGTGACAGTGGGTATCGGTGAGATTCAAGGTAGCACGTTAAAAAGTTGGCACGTTCAAACGTTAAAACGTCCGAACGTGCCAACGTGTAAACGATTATTTTATTCCCGCAACCTTCAAGCCGTCTTCCAAAATCGCCTTGACCTTATCCTTGTGACGGGTTTCGGTATACACGCGCAAGATCGGCTCTGTACCAGAGAAGCGGATCAACATCCAGCCGCCATCTTCCATTTTGAATTGGAAACCATCCACGGTCACGACTTCGGTTACCTTCAAACCGCCCAGTGTGGCGGGATAGTTATCACGGATGATCTGCTTGCGGGCTTCAGGATCGCCGCTAAAGGGGCTATCAATACGATCATAGAAATATTCACCGCCGACTTTCTCAAATAAATCCTTGAGCAATTCAGTGGGCTTCTTGCCTGTTTTGACCATGAAATCGAGCATATACAAGCCCGCTAAAATTCCATCACGTTCGGGCACGTTGCCGCGGAAAGCATACCCGCCAGATTCTTCGCCGCCGATCAGGGCGTTGGTCTCGGTCATTTTTGGCGCGACGAATTTGAATCCCACGCCTGTTTCGTGCACAGGTACGCCGTAGATCTCGCCTAGCTTGTTGAGCATGTTGGTGGTGGAGAGAGTCTTTACAATGTCACCGCGTTCACCACGCACTTCAAGCATGTAATAAGCCAGCAAACCAAACACACGCAATTGATTAATGAATTCGCCGTTCTCGTCGCCGATACCGCAGCGGTCTGCGTCGCCATCGGTGATGAGGAGTACATCGGCTTTGTTATCTACTGTGGCTTTTAAGCCCACATCAATATTGGGCTGAATCGGTTCGGGGCGTTTCATCTCAGGAAAGGAAGGATTGCGTGTGTTGTGAATTTCGATCACACGCGTCTTGCCGCCCGCCAACAGACGCGGGAACCAGCCCATGCCGTTGCCCCACATGGTATCCACCATCACGGTTAAACCAGCGTCTTTGATGGGCTGTAAATCGATTAAGCCATCACGGGTCAAATGTTCAATGTATGGAGTGGCCGCGTCAAATTTGACAATATTTCCCTCAGACACGCCAACGGAATACGCAACACGCTTCACATCTTTGATGTCATCGGGAATACTGGTTTCAATTTGATTTAACCCTTCTGGGTCAATCGCGCCGCCCGTATCATTGCGGACTTTGAAACCATTGTCAGTGGGTGGGTTGTGACTGGCTGTAATGTTGATCGCGCCCGCAGCTTTTTTATCCACTACGGCATAGGCAATGACAGGGGTGGGTGTGGCTTCCTGTGTTAGGTAAACTTTCAAGCCGTTGCCAGCCAACACTTCTGCCACAGCCGCAGCGAAATGCTCACTGCTGAAACGCATGTCATGACCGACGACAACGAACTCGCCCTTTTTGCCCTGAGCCAGCATGTAATTTGCAAAGCCCTGCGCACAGCGCCGCACATTATCGAAGGTGTAATCTTCCGCGATGACTCCGCGCCAACCATCTGTGCCGAATTTAATTTTTTGTGCCATGTGTATTCTCCTGAGAAGTATTAACGTGCGGATTATATCATCCGAAAAAACAAACTTTTGTAATTATGTTTACGGTGTTGCAATCGGTGTTGCTTCCAATGTTGGCTCTGGTGTGGGTGTAATGAGGATGGCAGGTGTGGGCGTTGCTGCAACTTCTGCTGCGCCTTCGGGCAGGCTTGCCATTAACAGTTGCAGCGCGATATCCACATCACCCACGGCGATGACGGGGAAGGCGGGCAGGTTGCCAAGCGCCAGATCAAGGCGAGACATTACTTGAGTCAGGCCGTCCGTTTTGTATTCGGGATTTTCCACTTGAACTTCCGCCAGCAAGTCACGTGCCGATTGGACATCTTCCTTCGCCAGTCCAAAATTACTTTGTGAGAGAAACAGCCGCGCGCGCGATAAAAATTCAACGGCGCGGGTGATCTTGATTTCACGTTGTAATTCCTGCGCGAGTTTTTCATTGCCATTATTAAACTGGCTTTCGAGGCTCATTTGCATTTCGCCCAATTGCGCGAGCATGGCCGTGTGTGACGCGATGGTTTTATCGAGAGACTCGACCCGTGTGGTCATTTCATCAAGCTGCGTTTGCAGTGAGTCAACCTGCTGCGAAAGTTCTGTAATGCGCGCTGAGTTTCTTTCCACGGGCACGATCAATTTTTGATTTAAGAATGGCAGTCCATAATACAACCCCGCGCCGATTCCGCCGATGACAATTGCGATTGCAATTAACCTGAATAATGCTCTTATAAAATTGAGGAGCGCCTGCCCCAAACGTGAAAAAAAGGAGGGCTCCTCTTTGGCAGATTCCTGCGCAGGCTGACTCTTCTCTATATAAGCAGGCGCCGCTTCTTCCTCGACGGGAATCATGGCGCTGTTTTCTGGAATATTTTCCCCTGCTTCGGCAAAGGACTGCAACCGCGTGAGCAGTGTTTTGCCCATGCCTTTGGCTTTCAAGCAATCGTCCACTGAGTCAAATGGGCGGGCTGCGATGAGATTACCCGCGATGGGACGTGTTATGCCTGAAACTTTGGTCAACGTGTCGAGGTCTGCTGTGTTTAAGAAGTTAAGGAAATCTGTCATTGTGCCGCCTTTTAGTTGAGGAAGTTTTTGAATGTTTGTATCAGTTGCTGAATAAGTTCAGGATTGTACGTTTTGAACCTTGGTAAATTACTTGAAAAAGTCAGCAGGATACTGACGGCGATAGTATAAGCCCAAAGACCGCAGCCTAGAATGGTAAAGGAAATTTTTGCCGCGGATTTGGTTTTAAGTGAGTCGAATCTGCTCCAGAAGCCGATCAAGGCCAGTAGAGACAGCGCAGGAATCAGGTCCAGCAGGTAGCGCATGGTGGTGTAGAAAAATATCTGGGTGGTGAGAAAAATCAAAAGTGCGGAACCTGTCAGTGAGGTGGAAATCCAAAATAGTTCTTTCTTTTTACGCAGTACAGCAAAGAGCAGAAAAGGTGTGCCAATCAAGATGCCTGTGATGCTTTCTGCGAAGTAATAATAGATGCCGCGCTCTGCGCTGTTGAACCCATTGGGCGGTGACCAGAGTGTGGGTTTGAGGAAAGGGAAAATATTTTTGGTTTCAAATGGATTGAGAAGCGTTTTGTATAAATTGGGCGCGATGTATGTGAGTGAAAAAGTTTGTTCAAAAGTATCGTGGATGTTGAAACCCGTCAGTTGATATTGGTAGCCAAAATCGATGATGGAGCCAAAGCGCACGTAGTTGTACCACGTGTAACAAATGCCGCCGAGTGCGAGCGGCAATGCCAGCGCCATGATAAATGGAATTGTTTTTTCCCGATGTGTTTGATATGCCCAAATTAAAACAATGAGCGAGATGAATGCGATGGGAATTAGTAACGTGGTACGTGACCCGACTGCGAATGCGAAAAATAAACCAGTAAACGCAAGCCGCCGGATGTTGGGTTTGTTTAATGCGGCGAAAAGAAAATAAAGACCGCCGATAAAAAAGAACTGTCCGCCTGCTACCGCGGCTTCGTAAATGCGCGGGTCGAGCAAGACAAAGGGCAGCGGGTTGATTAAACCGACCAGCGCGATGCTGAGGTAAACGACCCAACGCGGAATTTCCTGAAAATAAATTTTCCATAATTTAAGAATAAGGAATGTGAGAAAGAGAAATGTGCCCGCGATAAAAAAGAATGTCAGGACGTTGTCGCCAATTTCGCCTGTGTAGAAAAACTTGATGATGGTGAGCAGCAGCGCAGGGACTGGCCCCCAGTATAAATAATATTTGCCTTCATAAAGTGTCGCGTCCCATAGAACGGGAATGCCTTCACGGTTGAGCGGTTCGTATGGATTTTCGAGCGTAAGCAAGGCGGGGTCAGGTTTGACTTCGAGTTCAAGTTGACCGTGATGAAATGCAGATGCCATTAAGTCGTAATAATTTGTGGTCTTGGGCCAGGTGCTCCATAAGCCGAGGCTGACCCACCAAACATAAGCAATAAGAATGAGGCCAACAGTGATGGCAGAAGCCAGGTAGAACTGTCCCGTTTTGGTGTTGAAAAGTTGACCGAGGAAATTATCTTCACGATACAGCAGGGCAGCAATCAGAATGAAAATGCCAAGGGAAAATAGAATATATCGTTTTGTGCCCCAGATGGAGTTGTTATCCAGGCCGAGTTGATTTGCAAATAACATGGCCGCAGAAATGACGAGTCCCAGTGCGATGCCCGCGATGGATTTCCAATTTTTCTTCATTGGGTTTATTTTATCATTCGGGAGTCATTGGAGCGGCTGCCAGATATTAAACACAAAGTACACAACGGACACGAAGAAAAACTCGGAAATTGCGTTCCTGGCCTTCCTTTGTGTACTTTGAGTCCTTCGTGTTTATGTTTTTCCTGCCAAATACGAGATGGCCTTAATCCCTGCTATAATGCCCTGCATGATTTACTTGGATTACGCCGCCACTACTCCTGTGGAACCCCGTGTTCTCGACGCGATGCTCCCATATTTTCGTGAATCCTTTGGGAACCCATCCTCAATCCACCGTTACGGACAGAAAGCCGAGACAGCGGTGGAGGATGCGCGCGAGAAAGTTGCAGCTGTGCTTCATTGCAGACCAGAGGAAATCCTATTTACATCCTGTGGCTCTGAATCAGATAACCTCGCACTTCGCGGGGCAGCACTTGCAAAACGGAATAACTCAGGAGAAAAGTGGATTCTCACGGCTAAAAACGAGCACCACGCGGTCAGCAAGACAGCCATACAACTTGAAAAAGAATATGGCTTTCTGCTCGAATGGCTGGATCTGGATGAGCATGGCGCGGTTACGCCTGCATCCTTAAGCAGGGCAGTTTGTAGTGACACGGCTTTGGCTTCTGTGATGTACGCCAATAACGAGATCGGCACGATTAACCCCATTCAGGAGCTTGCCGCTATTGCGCGTAGCAACAACATCGTCTTTCACACAGACGCAGTTCAAGCGGCGGCGTATCTGGATGTGAATGTCGAAACACTGGGCGCGGATTTAATCTCGCTCGGCGGGCATAAGTTCTATGGGCCAAAAGGGGTGGGGGCGTTATACGTCCGCAAGGGGATTGGGTTGATTCCGCACCTGACAGGCGGCGGGCAGGAATTCGGTCTGCGTGCAGGCACTCAGAATGTGCCCTACATTGTTGGCTTTGCTGAGGCGTTACGTCTCGCCGCCACGGAGCGTGAAGCGCGTATATTACACGTCCAGCCGCTGCGCGACCAGATCATCGGGCGGGTGTTGGAGAAGGTTTCCGATTCCAAACTCACGGGGCACCCTGAAAATCGTTTGCCAAATCATGCGTCATTCGTCTTCAAAGATGTGGATGGCAACCTGCTTTTACAAATGCTTGATTCAGCGGGCTTTGCCTGCTCTTCTGGCTCGGCCTGCAAAACAGGTAACCCTGAGCCAAGCGAAGTAATTACTTCGCTTGGCTATTCACGTGACTGGGCTTTGGGCTCTCTGCGAATCACGCTGGGAGCCCAATCCACGCCTGAACAGGTGGAGTCGTTTTTGGAAACTTTGCCTGGGTTGGTGGAGAAAGTAAGAAATTTAAACCAGAGATGAACGGAGATAAACAAAGATTTTTTGATGGATCTAAAAGCTGAGGTGTTGCATGGCTGATTCAGAGTTGGATAAAATTACAGAAAGAATCATCGGCTGTGCTTATACCGTCAGCAATACGCTTGGAATTGGTTTTATCGAAAAAGTGTATGAAAATGAACACCTTCATGAAATGAAGAAGAACGGTCTCAAAGTTATCCCGCAGCGCCCAGTTAAAGTTAATTACGATGGGATAATGGTCGGAGAATTTTATTTGGATATGCTTGTAAACGATCTTGTAATTGTAGAGCTTAAAGCAGTTTCAGCACTTACCCATGATCATATGGCGCCAGCATTGAATTATTTGCGTGCAACAGATTTACCCGCCTGCCTGCTTATTAATTTCGGATAACCCAAAATACAAATCCGCCGCCTTTATCCATCTCCAACATGGAAATCATCAAAGCCCTAAATCATTCTAAAATATCTCTGTGCATCTCTGTTTATTATGGTTAACTTTTGAAAACCCAAATTATCATCCTCGAATCTCACGATGACCTCATCTCTGTCCGCGATAAATTATCGTGGGCCAAGACGCCGCGTATTTTGCTGGTCTGGCCGAAGTATGAGAAGGTCACGTTGCGTGTGCTGGATTTAAAAGTCTTGCAACGTCACGCGGATTCACTCGGCGCCCAGCTGGGACTCGTCACCCGCCGCGCCAATGTACGGCGTGACGCGGAATCGCTGGGCATTCCAGTTTTTGTCTCGACGGCCACGGCTCAACGCGAACTGTGGCCTGATTCTGCTCCGAGGAGCAGGCGCATCCCGAAAGTTCCCCGCCGCGACCTGCGGCAAGTCCGTGATGATGTGTATCAAAAAGAAGCCGCCTGGCGCACTTCGTTACCCGGGCGCGTGCTGACTTTCACAGCGGGGGTGATTGCCGTTTTAGCCGTGGCAGGCCTCTTCGTCCCGCGCGCCGCGCTGACTTTATATCCCGAAGCGCAGACTCAAAGTATCATCATCCCAGTCGCTGCGAGCGAGTCAACTGAGTCCATATCCGTTACTGGGGTAATTCCCGCGCAGACTCTTTCCGTCACCGTGGATGCGGAACAATCGCTCGCCATTACCAGTGAAATTTCAGTGCCGAAATCGAAATCGAAAGGCATTGCGCGCTTTACGAACTTGGGTCAGGCTGAAGTGGAAATTCCCGCGGGCACTGTGATCGCAACAGAAACATCCACGCGCTTTGTGACATTGAACGACACGCGCCTGCCCGCTGGTGCCGACCAGTTTGTAGATGTGCAAATCGAAGCGCTAGAGGCGGGCGCGCAGGGAAATATTCCAGCGGATAAAATCACCATCATTGAAGGCGGGCTTGGGCTTTCCATTTCGGTTACAAATCCCAATTTACTTAAAGGCGGCGCGAATTTGCAATTGACCGGCGCAATTGATGCCGACCGCGCAAGATTACGTGAAGTGGTTTTGGAAAATTTGCGCCGTGACGCCGAATCCAAATTGCGCGCGCAAGCCGCTCCCGCCGACTTAATGTTAATGGATACATTTGAAATTGTAGAAATCAGTGCAGAGAATTTTACGCCGCCCGCCGGTCAACCTGGGAATTCTCTGGTCTTGAAGATGCAAGCTGAATTTTCTGTGCGCTATGTGACAGATGATGCCCTGCGCCAGCTTTCATTTTCCACGCTGAATGCTTCTGTTGAGAATGGATTTGAATCAACAGCCTTACCCGCCTACAGAGTTATCACAGACCCATCCACCGATAACTCGGGCATCAGTCATTTTGAATTGGAAGTAACGCGCACCCTGCTGCGCCAGGTGGATGCGATGCAGGTCTTCTCCATTGTGCGCGGGCAAAAACCGCAGTCGATCCAAGATAAACTGATATCCAACTTATCGTTACGCCAACAGCCTGAAATTGCCATGACTCCCGCGTGGTGGCCGTGGCTGCCGTTAATCCCATTCAATATTTCAGTGGAGGTAAAATGATTTTGCTGACGATAATTTGTGCTTTACTTTTCACATTCATCCTTCATCCTTCATCATTCGCCCTTTCCCCACTATGAGAATCCTTGCCGTAGATCATGGCGAAAAAAGAATCGGGATTGCACTCAGCGACGAGACCGCCACCATAGCCACGCCGCTTAAAGTAGTTGAACATATTTCACGCGCCATAGACGCGGCGCAAGTGGCAGACCTCGCCCTGCAAAACAATGTCAGCTTGATCGTCATCGGTCAATCCTTTGACGAAGACGGCAACCCAAACCCCGCAGGCCGCCGCGCAGGCCGCTTCGCTGATGAACTCAAGAATCAGACGAATATTCCCATCGAACTGTGGGATGAATCCTTTAGCACACAAGATGCGCGCGCCGCCCGCATCGAACTCGGCGTCTCCAGAAAAAAACGCGCCGGCCATCAAGATGTCTTCGCTGCAGTCGTCATCCTGCAATCCTATCTTGAGGCGAGAAGAGAAAATCAGTAAAAAGTAAAAAGTAAGATAAGAAATCAGTGAGAAAAATTAAGATATAAGTAAGATATGAGTTATTCGCCCGCATCTTTTCATTCCTCATTCCTCATTCCTCATTCCTCATTCCTCATTCCTCATTCCTCATTCCTCATTCCTCATTCCTCATTCCTCATTCCCATGCGCCGTTATCAATATCACTTCATTCTCGCATTTATCATCCTGTTTATTTTTGCCTGCTTCTATCTTACGCTTGGCTATGTCCCTGCGCGCGCCTCGCTTTTATATGGCCCGCCCGCCCGCGCACTGTCCATCTCAGACCGCATCGAATATTCTACGCGTTTGCTTTCGCACGGTAATCTGCTCAAGACGCCGCTCAATCCAAATGCCGCTGAACAATCTTTTCGCATTGAACAAGGCGAATCCATTTATTCTGTTGCGGCGCGGCTCGAAGAATCTTTCATCATCACAGACGCGCAGGTTTTTTATGATTATGTCGTCTACACTGGCCTCGACCTCACCATTCAAGCCGGCGAGTACACGCTCAGTCCCGCGCTTTCGATCATTGACATCACTCACGAATTGCAGGATTCAACTCCCACAGATATCACCTTCGTGATTCTCTCAGGCTGGCGGATGGAAGAGATCGCCGCTTCACTCCCAACCTCTGGGCTGGATATTTCTCCCGAAGCATTCATCGCCGCCGCGCAAACCTCGCCTCAAGTTCTCGACTTTGTTTCTGATTCTGTTTCGATGGAAGGATTCTTCCTGCCCGATCTGTACATCCTGCCGCGCGCCATAACCGTGGACCAACTCCTCGATACCGTCGCGCGTAACTTTGCGGCACACATTAGCGATGACATGCGCACAGGTTTCGCCGTGCAAGGCTTGGATATCTATCAAGCGGTCACTCTCGCCTCCATGGTGGAGCGTGAGTCTATTCACGATGAAGAGATGGGATTAATTGCCTCTGTTTTTATCAATCGGTTAAGCATCGGCATGACCCTCGGCAGTGACCCCACCATCCAATACGCACTTGGCTATGACTCCATCGGCCAAACCTGGTGGACCAATCCACTCAGCCTCGACAACCTGAAATTCGACTCACCGTATAACACCTATATCTATGCAGGTCTGCCGCCCGCGCCAATTGCCAATCCCAGCCTGGAGGCGTTGCAGGCTGTCGCATTCCCTGAAGTATCTCCATACTATTATTTTCAAGCCCTGTGCGATGCCTCAGGCTATCACACCTTCTCTGTGACCTTTGAAGAACATCTCGCAAATGTATGTCCCTAATTTTCACTCCGTCATTTTTTTATTTTGCTTGACGAAGTAAGCCCCAATTATCATAACTGTTCCAGTTAATGCAATTACCAGTCCCTGCCAGAGCACAGGCGTGAGGATGGCCTGCACCATGGCCGATGCCAAATCACCGGCATATTCCAGCAGGAGCGTCGGCAGGAAGGCTGGCATCCTGTTGACCAGAATACGCTGAAAGATTGTGCCGAATATCGGCGCACCGCTGAGACTCATTAAACCTGCCAGGAAACCTGTCATCATAAATGAAGCGCCCCACCAGTTCAGCCAACTTTTAAGCGAATTGACCGACACGATGGTCATCATTAATAAAAACGCAAGCGGCAAGATGGGGCTTAATCGCATCACCATTCGCGCAGCGTTCAATCGTACACGCGGATCATTTTCCGCTGGCGCGTTGAGCAGTATAAATTGATCGGGAATGGCGAGTGTGGCAAATTGCATTTGTTCCTGTATCACAGGCGTCAGCAATGGATATAACTCTGAAGGCGGTTTGCAGAATTGCATCTCATTTTTTGAGAGCAAACCCATTGTCATTTGGAATAGCTGTTCAAGAGTGCAATCTGGTTGTGTGTTTAGCAGAGTATACACAGCTTGCACACCTGTGCCGCTGGTCATGCTTACTTTAAGTGGAATCAACGAGAGTTCAACAGAATTTGTCTGTCTATTGAGGTATGCAAAAGTGGAATTCAGAACATCACCGCTCATCGTCTTAAGCGTTTCCTGCGGCAACAGCGTACGGAAGAATTCCTCCCATGCGTTTTGACTCATGCCGCGCATCACAATCGGCAGGCGGCTTTGGTCAGTGCTGGCAGAGAGCATGGCTTCTGCCATAGCAGCAGGCAGTTTGTTATAAAGATCAGCATTGGCAAAAGCCTTTTGATAGGTCTCTGCGCTAAATGCATTGCGCTCAAAATTGAAAAAGATGAGCGCGGGCACAGCCGTGGATACAAATAAAGCTGCAAAAAGTATCCCAAAAATTTTTCTAAATGAATTCATGAAGCCTCTATAAAAATCAGACTTCGGAAATCTTTATGGATGCGCCTGCATCTGGGCGGCTTGTAAAAGATTTCCGAAGTCTTGGTGTAACACTTGCAGGATGTTCTCTTATGAAGTTAATATCTCAATATAGTCCTGAGTCACCACTTCTGCATCCCCTACGCCGAGCAGATGTAGCAATTCCTTTACCAATTCCGCTTTGAGGTCTGCATCTTTGCGGCTCCAGGTGCGGCTCTTGATCTCAAGGAAAGTTCCCATATCGGGTTGTTTCATATGGTCAAGGTTGACAAAGAATTCTGTTTCCTTATATTTAATGTGCCAGCGCAGGCGGTCTTTTTCAATTGAAATCTCCTGCGTGGGTTTGAAATACTCACGATAAAAGCGCGAGGTATGCACAGCGGGCGCAAGGAAGCGGCTGCGCGAGAGCAGCACATCATGCCCGATCTCGCCCTCACGTTTTTGACCCAGCAAAGTCAGGCGGGAGCGGACGTTTTCAACATCGCTTTTTTCATTAATAAGATTATCTTCACGAAAGCGCAGCCGTCCCTGGGATGGATCTTCAAACATGTAATACTCATCATATTGATGATAATTTTTATACATGCTGATCTCGATCTCAGGCCGCTTCATATTCTGGACAAGTTGAGCTGGCTCTGTCACCTTGACCTTGACCTGCACCTCAAATGATTCCTGCTCCATCGAGCCGCCGAGTGCGATCAATTTCGAAAGCACCGATTGCTCGCGCTCGATCAGGAATGCATCTATTTTTTCTGCGACCACACGAGCCTGCTTGAGCAAATCTGCTTCGTTTAGCGTGAGTAATTCATGCGCGCGCATTAACCATTTGCCATTGACCATCACATCCGTCACATCTGTTGATTTGGATGCGAATACCAGTTGGGCGTAGGCATTATTCGCGTTACGGCGGAAGCGTGGAGAATTGTGAACGGGGGAGGTATCCACCAATATCAAATCGGCGCGTTTGCCTGTTTCGAGCGACCCTGTCAAATGTCCGATATGAAGCGCTTGTGCGCCCATGCGAGTCGCCATTAATAGGGCGGTCGCGGCTGGGACAACTGTCGGGTCATTGCTGGAGGCTTTCGCAACAAAAGAAGCGAGGCGTACTTCTTCGAACATGTCGAGATCGTTATTCGAAGCGGGGCCGTCTGTACCGATGCCCACGTTGAGTCCGTTTTCAAGCATTTTTTGGACGGGAGCAAATCCCGAAGCGAGTTTTAGATTCGATGACGGGTTGTGCGCAACGCCTGCATTCACATGCAGCAGTGTTTTGATTTCACCAATATCAATGTGAACACAATGCGCGGCGATGACTTTTGCTTCGAGCACGCCTTGCTTTTTGATATACGGCACAACGGGCATGCCTTGTTCACTGCGAATGGTATCCACTTCAAACGCGGTTTCGGAAATATGAATGTGCAGTGGCACATCAAATTCTTTTGCGAGATTGGCGCAGGTGCGTAGAATCTCAGGCGTGGTGGAGTAAGGGGCGTGCGGCGCAACTGCGGGGACAATCAGCGGGTGACCTTTCCACTTTTTGATGAATTCACGCGCCATGGCGATTGAGACTTCAAACGAAGGGGCATCGGGCGCGGGGTACTTCATCACACTTTGCCCGCAGACGGCGCGCATGCCCGCATCGGCGGTGGCTTGGGCGATGGCATCTTCAAAGAAATACATATCGTTGAAGGTGGTGATACCGCTGCGAATCTGCTCGGCGCAGGCGAGCAAGGTTCCGAGCCGTACAAATTCAGGGGTTACGAATTCACGTTCTACGGGCAGCATGTAGCCCATTAACCAGACATCAAGCCGCAGGTCATCTTCAAGTCCGCGCAGCAGCGTCATGGGGACGTGCGTATGTGCGTTGACCAGCCCGGGCATGAGCACTTTGCCGTCGCAATCAATGGTTTCGTTTGCTGAATATTCTTTAATGATCTCGGCTTCTGGGCCAACTGCGACAATTACATCGCCGTTGACAGCCACTGCGCCGGGGTCATATTGATTCATTTTGCCGTCCATCGTGAGGACTATGGCATTGGTGAGAAGGGTATCTACTTTTTGAGTCATTCAAGCTCCTTTTTATTTTATTAATTTTTCCCAGTTTAACAGAATTTCCAGTGCGCCCAAATTTCTTTTGAAATCTGTGTACTTATGTGTGGATAGTTCCATATCTACAGAAACTGCGCCGCGTTCCACTGCATAATCGGCGAGTGTGCCTGTGAAAATACAACCTGTATCCAATGGGGGGAATGAATATTTTGTGGCTTTGGCGAGCGCTTTGGCAAACTCGGTTGAATTTGCTTCCCAGGGTTCACCGCCCGGGAAGACGCCCAGCGCGGCGCTGTGATAGCTGATTAAGGCTTGCACTCTATGAGATTGTAAAAAAGCCATCAGTGTCTTTGTCTCTGGCTCGGAGCCGGGACCCGTTCCACCCGTGGTTGGACCGTAGTTCCAACATCCATCACGATCCCAGTCTGATGCCCAATTGGTGGGGAAGTTGCGATTCAAATCCACGCCGTGATCGTTGACGCGGCCGTCAATGCCGTGGTCGCGCGCGTCGCCATCTGGGTTGAGATTGCGCAGGATGTACAGTGTCACGTCACTTGGAATTACATTCGGATTCTCGTACACATATTTGATCAACTCATCCGCGAGCGCGATGGTATTCCATTCGTATCCGCCATGAATGCCCGCGACGATCATGCGTTGCTTTTGACCATTGCCGAATGTGTACACTTCAATCGGACGCCCTGAAACCGAATATCCAATCACCATTGGGCGCGTTGTATTTCCTGCAAGTACAAAAGGTGTTGCTGTTTGCACAACGATCATTGTCGAAAGTGGATTTGGTGTAACGGTAGGTAGATAAAGTGCGTTTGGATCGGGCGTGTAGGTTGCGGGAAGGCTGGCGGTATAAATTGATTGTGCTTGCGGTGCGGCGAGTACGGGTTGTAAAGCCCAATATGCAATCAGCACCAGCGCGATACTGCCCAGCCCGATGATATTCAACGCCCAGGCAAATATGACCCAATTGGAATCGTTGCGGCGGCGCGGAGCTGGCATTAAGTCAATTCCTCGGCCGTCGTACGCAGCCAATTTAAGGCGAGGTTCATTGCCCAACGCGGCAGGCTGCGCGGCGGCCCGCCGTAGGTAATACGATGAGTCTTCTCGCCGCTGGGTGAGATGATTGTCATTTCTGCGGCGCGTTCATCGGGGTAAACAGCAACGCCTAACGCGATATCAGCTTGCGAGTCTGCTTGGGCGGCGCGTACTGCCTGCATGAGCTGAGCAGGATTCAGGGTAGGGAAAGATGCGGTGTGTGGAACGCGGAGCTTGCGCGCCAGCATTCCATCGAGGCCTGATTCTACGGCGGTCAGAGTCCAGCCGCGGCGGGCAATCAAATCCAATGTGACCTCTTCGAGTCTGTCTTCATCCACGCCGAAGACAACCTGCCCGAGTCTTTCACGTACCTGTGACTCGATCTCGGCAATCATGGCATTCGCTTCACTTTCACTTTTTGCTTTCGCGGCAATGCGCACGTCCACCACGCCGGTATGCGCTGCAAGACCAACCGTGGGGTTACGGAGCATTTCAAGGTCTGCGATCTTTTCATCGATTGTGCCTTCGCCAAGCCCCGCGCAATGCAGCACGCGGACTTTGATAATTTCATTTAGATTAAATCTTTTTTGAAGATAAGGAATGATGGACTCATGCAAAACATGTTCCATTTCATTCGGTACGCCCGGCAAAGAGATGACCGCGTTGCGCGGTGTTTCAACAATAAAACACGGCGCGGTGCCAACGGGGTTTTCAATGCCAAGTGCGCCCTTCGGAACATAGGCTTGCCGTTTTTGATTCTCTGAAGGTGTGCGTCCATAACGCGCGATGGTGGCGACCACTTGCTGCCATAGGTCTTCACGAAATTCCGTTTCCACGCCCACGGCTTTTGCAACGGCTTCGCGTGTGGGGTCATCAATGGTTGGGCCAAGCCCGCCCGTTGTGATGACAATATCGGCGCGTTCCATTGATTCACGGATCGCGCTTGCAATGCGCTCTTCGTTATCGCCGATGGTGATCGTGCGATACAAGTCTACGCCGAGGCTGCGTAAATTTCGCGCAAGATAATGCGTGTTGGTGTCTACGATCTCACCGAGTAGTATTTCCGTTCCTATTGTGATGATTTCTGCTGATGTCATTTTTGATTCCTACACCACATTGTACTCTTGAATCAAACGGCCTTCTTTGAAGCGTTTCAGGTCGAGCATTGAAACATCCACGCTTGAAAATTTTCCGTCCAATATTTTCTCGGCCATTAGTTTTCCTGAGATCGGCCCGTGCATAAAACCGTGCCCCGAAAAACCAGCACACACATAAAAACCATTGACATTCGTTTCGCCGTAGATCGGGTGCGCGTCTGGCGTCACTTCATACAGCCCCGCCCAATGTGAAGCGCGCTGCGCCTTCTCTACCAGCGGCATACGCTCAATGGCCGCATCCAGATTGATCAACTCAAAATCTTGATCCACACTTTGTTCGAAGCCAGGCTTTTCATGTTGGTTACTCATGCCGATCAACAACCCTTCGCCTTCGCGATGAAAATAGAGCGAGCGCGCAAAGTCGATCACAAACGGAAAATCCTCGCCAACTTCTTTCAGTGGACTGGTCGTAAACATTTGTCTGCGAAGGGGGATAATTGGAAGCTGCACGCCCGCCATGTCACCGATGCGGCCTGCCCACGGTCCCGCCGCGTTCAATATCATGCGCGTCTTTATCGCGCCGATACTTGTTTGCACCTCTTCAACATTCCCTCCCTTCAAATTGATCCCGCTGACTTCCACTCCTGAGAAGGCTTGCACACCCATCTTTTGCGCCGCGCTGATGTATCCCATTACCACGCTGTTGGGGTCAACAGTTCCATCTTTCTGGTTGAACGTGCCAGCGAGCGCATCATCAAATTTCATCAACGGCAGCCGCCTGCGTACTTCATCCCCACTTAAGAACTCGGTTAAAACACCAAGTCCGTTTTGCATTTCAACATTGTGCTTGAATACTTTCACTTCTTTTTCATGGGTGGCGACTAAAAGATAACCGCATTGTTTGTAGCTTACACCCTGCCCGATCTCATCTTTAAATCTTTCGATCATCGGCAAACTTGCAATTGAGAGTTTGACATTGATCTGTGTTGAAAATTGATAGCGTACACCGCCCGCGCAACGGCCTGTGGCTCCCTGCCCGAAGAAATTCTCTTTTTCAAGCAGGACAATATCTTTCATTCCGCGCTGCGCAAGATGGTAGGCCGCGCTGGCTCCCATTACGCCGCCCCCGATAATGACAATGTTTGCTGTATTTGGCAGGTTCATAATATTTAGAAGAAACCCGCCTTCACGCCTTCGCGGAAAACGGGTTTCTGACAAGTTGGTTGATTGTATTTCCTATTCAACGCCGAGGTATGATTTTTGCACCATTTCGTTGTTTTTGAGGTTGTTGGCGGTGTCACTTAGAATGATCTCGCCCGTTTGTAAAACATAACCGCGGTTGGCAATCGAGAGAGCCATGAGCGCATTCTGCTCGACCAGTAGAATGGTGGTGCCTTCTTCGTTGAGCTTTTTGATAATGTCAAAGATCAACTCAACCAGCAGGGGAGCAAGTCCCATGGACGGTTCATCCAATAACAGGATCTTGGGTTTTGCCATAAGAGCGCGTCCCATTGCAAGCATTTGCTGTTCGCCGCCTGAGAGGGTGCCGCCTTTTTGACCAATGCGTTCCTTCAAACGGGGAAAGAGATCGAAGACATGTTCCATATCCGCTTTGTAGGTTGTCAGGTCTTTGCGGGCATAAGCGCCCATTTCAAGATTCTCAAGCACGGTCATGCGTGGGAAGATCATGCGGCCTTCGGGACTTTGCGCTACGCCGAGACCTGCGATCTCGTGGGCAGGAAGTTTCTCCAGTTCTATCCCATCCAGCACGATCGTGCCTGTGCGGGGTTTATTCAATCCTTGAATGGTACGCAGGGTGGTGCTCTTGCCCGCGCCGTTGGAGCCGATCAGAGTAACAATTTCGCCATCATTAACCGTGATGGAAATCCCTTTTAAGGCGTGGATGTTGCCGTAGTAAGTATGTACATCTTTTAATTCAAGCATGTTGTTCCTCGCCTTTGGTTATTTGGTCGAAGTGCCTTTGCCCAGATACGCTTCGATCACGCGCGGGTTCTTTTGTACTTCTGAGGGCGAACCTTCAGCGATCTTTTCACCATAATCTAGCACTGTCACGCGGTCCGAAATGGACATAACCACGCGCATGTGATGTTCGATCAGCAAAATGGTGAGGTCAAGTTCCTTGCGTAGGCGCTGAATGAAGTTGGTCAGATCAATCGTTTCGTTGGGATTCATGCCCGCTGTGGGTTCATCCAACAATAGCAATTTCGGGTTGGAGGCGAGGGCGCGTGCAATCTCAAGACGGCGCTGGAGACCGTAGGATAAGTTTTTGGCGGTTACATTCGCATCGGCGCGGCGCAAACCAACGAATTCCAACATGTCCAACCCGCGTTCGCGTGCTTCTGCTTCTTCCTTCATTGTGGAAGGCAGGTGCAAAATTTGCCCGATCAAATTTGACTTGAGGCGGGAATGTTGACCTACCAAGACATTTTCGAGCGCTGTCATGTTCGCGAACAAACGAATGTTTTGGAAGGTGCGCGCAATGCCAAGTATGGTGATGTTAAAAGGTTTCAACCCTTGCAAGTTTGTGCCGTTGAAAGTCATCTCACCGCTGGTAGGAGTGTAGATGCGGGTGATGGTATTGAAAAAAGTGGTTTTGCCTGCACCGTTTGGGCCGATCAGGCTGGCAATCATGCCTTTTTCAATCGTAAAATCAACTTTGTTGACCGCGGTTAAACCGCCGAAGGTCATTGTGACTGCTTTTGCGTCAAATAGTCTCATGGCAGTTTCCTAACCTTTCTTGGCCTTTGATTTTTTGTTTTCTTTAATGTCAATCACTACTTCTTCGTCCTTGTGCAATTCGGCCCGCATTTGCGCGCTGGGAATTAATCCCTCAGGGCGCACAGCCATCATGATGACCAGCGTGAGTCCGAATAGCAGGAAACGGTATAGGATAGGATTTGCATTTTGCGCCACAACAGATTGCAGGGTGGGGTTTGAAGCGAGAGAGGGCAGAACTGTGAAATCCATCAAGCCTTTGAGGAAGTCCTTTAAGGCGGGCAGGAAGAGTCGATCCGCAGTCATGATGACCAGACCGCCCACGATCACGCCGTTGATGTTGCCGATACCGCCCAAAATGACCACGCACAAAATGATGATGGATGCGCTGAAGTCAAATACACTGGGGAAGATACCGCGAATATAAGCAGCGTAAAATGCGCCGGCGAAACCTGAGAAGGCAGCGCCCATTGCGAAAGCAGCCAGTTTGGTGCGAACCGGGTCAATGCCCATTTGTGCTGCGGCAAGTTCATCTTCACGAATAGCCATCCAGGCGCGTCCCATGCGGCTTTTGTGCAGGCGTTGGATGATAAAGACCGAGAGCAGGATGATGGCCATGATTAGGAAGTACCAGGGGATTGGATTGTTCGACTGGAATTCGTAACCGAAAAATGAAGGCCGCTCAATGGGGTTGATACCTCTTTCACCCGCCGTAATATCCATATGGCTGACTAAGTTGATACAGGCAACGGTGCTTGTAGCGCCGAATAGTTTTTGAATACCCGGAATGATCCAGCAGGTGAGTGGTTCATTGATGGTGACATCAATCAGGTTTCTGAAGAGTACCGGGATAATCTCACCGAAACCAAGTGTTACGATGGCGAGATAATCACCGCGTAATGGCAATGTAGGCGCGCCGAGCATAAGTCCCCAGATTGCAGCCATGCCTGCGGCAATCCAGATCACGACCCAGAAGTTCATGTAAATATTGTGCTGTGGAGAGGAAAGAATACCGGTGGTATAGGCACCAATCGCAAAGAAAGCCGCATACCCGAGGTCAAGCAGGCCGGCGTATCCAACTACAATGTTTAAGCCCAAACCGAGAATTACGAAGATAAGCGCGAAGATTATGTTTGAAGTCCAGCGCATTCCGGTGAACGTATCAATGAAGGGGAAGGCAATTGCAATTACTGCAAGCAGGATCATCTTTGCCATTCGTTCCTGTTTTTCTTCCAGGGCGCTGAAGGAGGCCGTAATCATGGTGAGGTTGATAATGGCAAGCACACCAATAATATTGGCAGGAACAAAGACATTTCCATATGCAACAGGTTTACCAATGGCAGGTTGCACGACAAAGTTTTGGAACAAGCTTAAGACTAATAATATTGCGCCCGCTGTAAGAGCTGGGGGTAGGACTTGCTTTGCAACATCCCACGGCGAACCGCGTTCCAGCCGGCTTTCCAAGGCGAGGCCGAGGCCTACGCCTGCAAAAAGTCCCATAACGGCTACAGACCAGCCGCTAAAGAGGAAGGTGAGCAAACCAGCGACAACACCAAATAAGACACCTGTTCGAATATGTTGCATGGATGTTCTCCTTAAACCTTTTGCCCGGTTTGTTCACCGAGCAGTCCGGTGGGACGGAATAAGAGGATAAGAACCAGGGTGGCAAACACCCAGGCGTTTGTCCAGCGTGCGTTAAGATAACCGTCGCTAAAAGCGGCCAGCAAGCCGATTAGGAATCCACCGAGCATGGCGCCTGTGATGTTGCCGATACCGCCCAGAACCGCCGCCGTAAAGGATTGCAGGCCTGCGCGGAAGCCCATGAACCACCAGGCTGTATTGTTATATAAACCAGCCATCAAGCCCGCTGCGCCGGCCAATCCGCCGCCAATCAGGAATGTGGCTGTAATGACCCAGTCAATATCAATGCCGAGCATTTTTGCGGCGTCGCGATTTTGCGCAGTAGCACGCATGGCTTTTCCGAGTTTGGTACGTTGTACAAAGAAACGCAGACCAATCATCAATACGCCAGCGAGCACGATGACAAGTAAATCTTTGATGGTGAAACGCAATCCCCAGCCTGTATTTGCGAGTAAATTTGGATCCAAATTCATATTAACGAACATTCTACTTAACAAGTCGGGGAATTCTTTTTGAGAGCCGCCGCCTGTGGTGCCAAAACTAGGCACGAGCCAGGATTGTCCAGCCCAGATTAAGCCGATATTTTCAACAATAAAGGACATACCGATGGCAGAGATTAATGGAGCAAGGCGGGGAGCATTGCGTAAACGCTTATATGCAAGTCGTTCAATGCTTGCATTAAGGGTTGCCGATACAGCAATGGAAACGATGAGTGCAATAAAAATGCCAAAACCAATACGAGCCGGGTCTTGTGATTTAAGTGTTCCGGTTAGCGAGAGTGTTGTAAGTGCGGTGAATACACCGATCATGTACACATCACCATGAGCAAAGTTAATAAGCTCAATGATGCCGTACACCATTGTGTATCCTAATGCGATAATTGCGATGATCGCGCCGTTTGCCAGACCAATGATTAAGAATTGTAAAAGCTGACTTGGGTTTTTCGCGATACTTGCAGCGATAATGGGGATATCAAGCGCCGCAATAGGGCCCAAAAGCAGAACCAGATAGATCGTAATAATTGCAATGACGGGTCGCGCAAATTTTTGAAGTGTGGATTTCATTTTGATTACTCTCCAGGCTTCGCAAAGAGCAGGCTGCAAGAACCAATTTCTTTGCGATTAAGTAAGATAGAAGAGACAGGAGGGCAGTGAACTGCCCTCCTGTCTTTACTTACATAGTACGGGGATTAGGGTGTGAAAGTGCCGAAGTCAGCGTACGCTCCGCTTTGAACTTGACCAATAACGAAATAGGGCAAAGTTATATCGCCGTCAGCGTTGAATGACCAGGTGCCCAAGGCGCCTTCGAAATCTTTGATGGCAAAGACAGCAGAGTTGATGGTAGCGCGATCTTTAGGATCGCCGCCAGCTGCACAAACATCTTCGATCGCCTTCAAAGCGGCGCTCATTGTATCGTAGCCCAAGATCGCGTAAGGTTCCTTGGTTTCTTTGAACTTGGCAGCGTAATCAGTGTAGAATTTCTTGCCAGCATCGCCCAAATCTTTCAAGGCCAAGCCTGGGGTTGTGGCGAATACGCCTTCGGCCACTTCGGCGCCAGCGCCTTCGATCAAAGCAGCAGTGAAGATGCCATCAGGACCGATGAATTTTACGGTTGCGTTGTCGCCCATAATGGCAACTTTGTCTTTCAAAACCTGGGCAGCGTTGTTGTCAACGATTGCGCCAAGGTAAACTGCATCAGGAGCTGCACCATCATTGCTGGTGGATATCTTGGTCATCAAAGCTTTGTAGTCAGCGGCTTTGGGATCGAAACCTTCCTGTGCGATGACAGTAATGCCAGCAGCAACAGCGGCCTGATTCACGGAATCAGCAACGCCCTTACCGTATACTTCCTGATCGTCAAGGATATAAAGAGTCTTTATGCCTTGAGAAACCATGAAGTTGACAGCGACAGGTCCCTGGAGATCATCGGTCGCGGCAACACGAGCATAGTTGCGGATGCCGGAGGGATAGTAAACACCAGGTTCATTGTCTTCGGTCAAGCCGGTTGCGGCATGTGTCAAGCCAGGATAGGTATTGGCGGGGGAGATCATAACCAATGGGCCAGCTGCATTCAAAATTGGAATGGAGAGTTTGGCGGCGCCAGAGTTGAAAGTGCCGAGGTAGGCAATGATTGAAGGATCGGCAGCGGCTTTATTGGCGTTTTCAGTTTCGACAGCGGGATCCCACTTACCGAGAGCGGCAGAGGCATCATCCCAAGCTTCGTAAGTGACGGTGTATTTTCCACCGCAGGCCTTACCGCCAGCTTGTTCGAGGCGCAAGGTCATCGCGTTTACGATGGTTTGGGTCTGGGTTAGGGAAGCGCCAGTCATGGGAAGGCTGGAGACAATTTTCAAGGTAGCAGCATCGCCGCCACCAGCACCGCAGGCGGCGAGGGCCATGCTGGCGATAATTAGGACCGAAAGTAAAGCGAACAAACGCTTGGACATTTTTCTTACTCCTCCAAAATTATTTTAGGTGAAATCGATTCCCGCACTGTGCGGGGTACAACAAACAGCAGACAATACTTACAATGTCAGCCTCACCTCCTTTGAGTTTTAGAATATCCTGATATATAAAGAAAGCCCGAAAAACCCTTTTCAATATGGATTCTCAAGGCTTACTCTGAGACCACTAATTCACAGCCTATTTATATTAAAAACGAATGATACGGCTTTTTTTGTTTCAGGTCAAGTGTTTCTTCCGGACTTGTTTCTTCTGGACTTTTTAATAGTTCAAGCTATTTTTTATCGGTTGGTTTATAAAGCAACTGTTCGCGAATGCGCAAATCTGTGTTTCGAATTTTCATTGCCAGATCAGCGGCAAGGTTATACATTAAGCGATATCCCAGTTGCGGATAGGTTTCGCATAGCATGATTATTTTGTCGCGTTGTATGACGAGTAGACGGGTATCTTTTTGAGCGGCGCGGGCTGAAGCAGAGCGCAAGCCTTCATCTACTAATGCTACTTCACCAAAGGACTGACCCCTGCGAAGGCGGGCCACAGCGGTTTCTTTTTTATCATTATCTCCGCTTGTATTGCGATGGATTAAAATATCCACCTCACCTTGTGCAATAACATACAATTCCTTGCTGCCACTATTTTCCTGAAAGATAACTTCATCCACGCCAAACACAATTTCCTGACATAAATTAGCAACTAGTTCCAATTGTGTAGGTGTAAATTGGTAGAAAATATCACTTTGTTTTAAGAAATTGACCAGGGAATTCATATGAATCATTATCCTTTGTAAGAGAGTAGCATGGTGTAAAGCGAAGTGTACCGCATCTTTTTTACGGGTAAGCCTGATTCAGCCAATCAAGAGGGTCTACCTGGATGCCATTTACCCATAATTCCCAGTGTAAGTGAGATCCTGTCACCCGGCCTGTTCCTCCAACCAACCCGATTACCTCATTCTGTTGCACGACCTGCCCCACCTGAACCTGTATTTGTGATTGATGCCAGAAACCGCTATATATACCCCAACCGTGATCGATCACGGTTGCATTCCCTCGGACAGTGAGCGGCCCTGCAAAGACCACAATCCCTGCCGCAGGTGCGGTAATAGCAAGTCCATCCCCGCCGCCAAAATCCAAACCCGTATGAAAAGCCCCTGTGATATTTAGATCTGAACCCTGAGCGCTATAAGTGCGGCGTGTACCATACCGTGAAGTGAAATATGTTGATTCTGCATATGCGATTGCCGGGGAAATAAATTCTCCAGTCCAATATTTGGTTGGGCTGGCTGGCAAAGTGATTTGCGTGAGTTGTTGTAATTCGGGTTCGGTGACAGCCGGGTCAATAAATGTCGGATTAATATTTTGGATAACCTCTTCCGGGTAGTTGCCGGTCACAATTAATATATATTGTTCAAAGGATTGTTTGCTTCCATCCGGCAGGGTGGCATCCAATCGTAATGGATAAATACCAGGCTCAAGTTGTGCGTGTACTCCCTGAAGCGCAATCTGAACTCCATCTTCCTGTGAAAAAAAATGCAGTGGATGATCGACCAATAAACCGCTAAGCGTTACATTGGGAATGGTTTGCACTTTGATCGTACCTGTTCCGCCCTGTTTTAACGGCAGACCTAGAATTTCTGCGCTGATAAACGTGGAGGGGAATTCACTGGTGTTTTGCTCGCTGTTTGTGCCCAGCGCAAAAAGCGTATCTTCTGGTATACCATCCCATGAACCTTGCAAGCCATTGTAGTGAGCAAGCGTCCATACATCTGTATTTTGTTTTACCGCAGCTTCAAGCAGTGACTCACCTGTGCCAATTGAAATGCGTTTTGTGAGAGTTTGGCTTCCATCCTGCACAGGCACGATCATATTCGTCCCCACAAAGAATTCGCTTGGACTGACAAGGCGGTTCAATTTCTTGAATACACCCAATGGAACTTGGGTGCGGCGGGTGAGGCTGCGGAATGAATCTCCAAAGTTGATAAATTGGGTGTTGATCACTCCTGTAGTAATGCCTTCAAGCCCTGGAATGATAAGTTCTTGTCCCGCGTTCAGTTGATTTGGGTCTGTAATGCTGTTGACAGACATAAGGTCGGTCAGGTTAACGTTAAAAAATACCGCGATGGAGGAGAGGCTGTCGCCGGGTTGTACAATATATACAGGGCCTGTTGCATCCTGGGCATATGCGGGTTGAGCTGTAATCATCAAAGACGAGAAAAGAAAAATAACTAAGCATAGGCGTTTAAGCATTCTTGAATTCAACCTTGTCACCAATTTCGTAATCTCCCCAGCGGCTAGGGTGTATCTCCAGCGTATATTTTGCATCTGTTTTAGGAAAGTAAGCAGGCCGCCATGATTTGGCGATGACCTTATCCACCACGGTCATTTCAGAGTTGATCCAAAAGACGGCAAGGTCAAACGGGACAAAGAACATATGGATGGAAGTGTCGAGGCGTGAGTTACGCTTCTCGACCAGAAGCAGGCCTTCGTTAAGCTCGAGGCGTGAGCGGAACATAAGTCCGCGCAGTTTGCAGAAGAATGAGTCGCAATATTCCACACGTGCCGGGGTTTCAATCACTGTATTCAGGTTGTGAATGATGATGGGGTTCGGCATGGTTTAATGTAAAACAGGGCAGCTTTTTGCCGCCCTGTAAAAAATAATATCAGGATAATCTTGGGCCGAGTATTTTTTCAACGCTGTCTGTTAGCTCTTGCGGGCTGAAAGGCTTGGCGATATAGTCGTCTACTTTTGCGATGTGCAAGCCAAGTACTTTGTCAATATTTTGCGCCTTGGCTGTGACAACAATAACAGGAATATCACGCGTGACTTCATCGGCTTTCATTTGTTGATATACTTCCCAGCCGTCCATTTCCGGCATCATCAAATCGAGCAATACGAGGTCAGGATGTATTTCGCGGATTAGCGCGAGGCCTTCTTTTCCGCCGGGCGCACCATGCACATTAAACCCACGCCGATTAAGAATGAGTTCAATAAGGTCTATCATTTCTGGTTCGTCTTCAATGCAAACAATATGCTTGACAGTTGTTGTATTCATGATTCTCCTGTCTCTATTAGCAAGTTTACCATAAAAATAATCAGGGATTTTCGCGATGAAAATTATTACATGGAATATAAATGGCATTCGCGCAGCGCTTGCTAAAGATGCATTGGAGTGGGCATTTGCTCAGCAGCCGGATGCGTTGTGTTTACAGGAAGTGAAGGCGCACCCCCAGCAATTAAACAATGAACAACACGCAAAATTGAAACTACCATATGCCTGGAACCCTGCCCAGCGCGCAGGATATAGCGGCGTAACTTCTTTCTATAAAGAAACTCCAGATGAGATTTTGATGGGAATGGGCAATGACTTGTTTGACGTGGAAGGCCGCGTCATACAGACCGTTCAAGCTGGTTGTCGTCTATTCAACATTTACTTCCCGAATGGGCAGCGCAGTCTTGAGCGCGTGGAGTATAAACTTGCGTTCTATGCTCATTTGCTCGAGTTGTGTGATGAACTTCATCGGCGCGGTGAAAGCCTGATCATCACCGGTGATTTCAATACGGCGCATATGCCAATTGATCTGAAAAATCCGAAACAAAACGAAAAGACCTCAGGCTTTTTGCCCGAAGAACGTGAATGGGTGCAGAAATTTTTAGATCATAGTTTTGTGGATGTATACCGTAAACTGTATCCTGATAAAGAACAATATACATGGTGGACGTATCGACTGAACGCACGTCAACGCGGCATTGGCTGGAGAATAGATTATTTCCTTGTTTCAGAAAATCTCATGCCGCGTATTAAGGATGTGGTCATCCACGAAAAGGTGATGGGGTCAGATCATTGCCCTGTAGAGTTAATATTGGAGTAGCAAGAATAAAAAATCAACCCGTAGAATTTGTCTACGGGTTGATTTTTTTATATTTTAGATTACATGCTTGAAACGGTGTTCACTTGAAAAAGAGGACCCAGTAAATACCTGATCACATCTTCTGCTGAATAACTGTTTTTACCTTCTTTGATGAACTGCCCCGCAGATACCAGGTCATCGCCAGATGTAATGATCGGCTGCTCCACATAACCGTCCTTGCGGATTTGTGGGAAGCCGGCTGTCGCTGTCAGATTGTTGCACAGGCAGGAGCGGTTGACTGTATCTTCAACTGCTCCACCTTTTTTGACAAAGGCGTCCACGGGTTCAGAGGCGCAGCGATAACCAACCGAGCCATCTTCTTTTTTGTAGAGGATGCGCAGGAATCCAAGATCACAAACTCTGGGGCGTTCTCCGTACGCTGCCGGGTCAGAAAGGGTACCTTCCAATTGAGCAACTTTGAATGGGAAACCTGTGGGTGAGGCCAATGGGCTGGTAAATACTTCTGCTTCTTCTTTGCGTACTTTTTCGATCAGGCGTTTTTTTAGATCATCGCGCATGCCTGATTCATCACATAGTGAAAAGGCTGTGCCAACTTGAACGCCCGCAGCGCCTGCGTCCAATGCGGCTTGCACTTGTTTCGGGTTTCCATATCCGCCGGCCAGCCAAAAGGGCAGGCCTAATAATTTCATTTTTTCCAGATCAACCACATCCTTTTCGCCGTAGATGGGTTCGCCTTTTTCATTTAAATTGACTACGCCGCGCGGCGGAGCATTGTGACCTCCCGCGGTGGGGCCTTCGATGATGAAGCCATCTACTGGGCCTTCGCTGCGCTTGATTAAAGCTTGAGCTAGTACCACTGAGGAGATAATAGGGAGGAATTTGGGTCGTTTGAGTTTTCCGACAAGTTTTGAAACTCCAGGGAAAACACTTTCGGGGTCAAAATGGATGCGATGATCATCATCTTTATCAGCGCCGTGAACATCCACGCGGTATGAAACGGGTTCATGGTTGCTTAATTTATCCAGGATGCCAGCCACTTGGGTTGGGATGCCCGCGCCCATCAGTACCACGTCTACGCCGGCGAGCATTGCGCCATAGAGGGATGCGAGATTTGGCATTTGCACTTTTTCCAGCAGGTTGATGCCAACAATGCCTGAGTGACCCTCTTTGGCAAGGTAGACTTCAACATAATTGGCGATTGCTGTGATTTGATCCAGGAATTTTGCCGGACGGATGCTATATGCTCCGGGTGTTTTGTAGGGTGTCTCTGCTGATTTTCCACCGGGCGTATAGTAGCGGTTGATGATGGCTTGCACAGGTTCTGGCAGTACGAAATTTTCCAATGCGCGCCGTACATTCCCGCTCAGATCACCATCCATCAGGCGGCTTGCCAGTACACGGCTGATGCCTGTCCCTGATACAACACCGAGTTGACCTAATTGCGAAACCGCTTTTGCCAGCCGCCAATCTGAAATGGCGACCCCCATGCCGCCTTGAATTAACTTTGGTAGATTCATTGTCGCTCCAGTTTACTAAAATTGAAATTCACTTAACCATTATGGGATAACTACTTCTAATCATAACCCCGATTTTGATGCGACGTTTCTAATTGTTGAAAATTAATATATTACACATTTTTGATCGAATCAGTAAGAATCGTCAGAATTCCCTGTTACTTCGTTTTATTTTTTTGGGCAGGAGGCTTTTTTGAATTGGCCGGAGGAACTTCTGCTCGATCTAGGTCTGTATCATCCCACGAAGCGGGATCGTTGAGAGATTCTAAATGTGTAAAGACTGTTGCGCTCTGTAAGACATTTCGAATGTCAGCTTCTATGCTTTCCAATAATTGATGGCCGCGTTGTACGGTCCATTTGCCGGGGACGATGATGTGTAATGAGACAAACCGCCGCGAGCCAGATTGGCGGGTACGCAGCGCGTGATATTGAACGCCATTTTGTATGTATGGTTTTAACGCGTTTCGTACAAGATTCTGCTCATCCGTTGACAAGGAAGTGTCCATCAGGCCTAATGCAGACATGCGTACAATACGAACACCTGACCAGATAATATTTGCGGCAACCAGAATGGCGACAATCGGGTCCAGCCGTTCCCAGCCTGTCAGCGCTACTGCTCCGACCCCAGCCAATACACCTGCTGAAGTCCATACATCTGTCAACAGGTGATGAGAATTGGCTTCAAGCGTTATGGAGTTGTATTTTTTACTGGCTTGCAGGAGGATGATTGCAACAATCAAATTTACGAGGGATGCGGCAATTGAAACGGCGATGCCCAGGCCGATTTGCTCCAGCGGCTTGGGTGTGATCAACCTTGGAATTGCGGCCCAGACGATGCTGATAGCTGCTATGAGAATCAAGGTGCCTTCGACTCCGCTGGAAAAATATTCAGCTTTGCTGTGTCCGTAGGCGTGATCTTCGTCGGCGGGGCGGGCGGCGATGGTTAACATGGCGAGTGCCATAAGCGCGCCTACAAGGTTCACCAGAGACTCTAGTGCATCGGAAAGCAAGCCGACTGAGCCTGTCAGAAAGTAGGCAATGGTTTTGAGAGCAATCGTTAGGAGCGCTGCGCCGATGGATAGCCATGCAAAACGTGTAAGAAATAGGCGGTCTGTATGTTCAGATGTCATAGTTTGGTTCACTATTATATATTGAAGCTGAGTTAATACCAGTGATACTCGTCCTTGTTTATGGATGCGTCGTCTATTTAATGTGGCGCGCTCTCAAAGCTGGAATTAAGCTTGATTGTTTTTGCAGGCAGTTTTCAGCGGGAAAAGACGCGTATTAGAGAATCGTATAAAATTTCTCATTCTCATGTCGTCTAGGGGAATGGCTTGGTATAATCCAGTCGCAAGTCAAATTTGGAGGATTCCGTGAATTCCCGTACCCAATCGTTTTTTGTATACTTCCTTCTGATCGTCGCCATCGGCGCTATGTTTTACATGGGTTTCAAAGAAACAACCAATGTAAAAGAGCCGCTTACTATTAATCAAGTGGCGAAAGCCGTGCAAGATGGTAAGGTCGCTCGTATCATCATTGAGAGCGACGACACTGTGACCGTGGTTTATACCAATGGCACAGAAGAAGAAGGCGTTGAATCTCGTAAAGAGTCAAATGCTACTTTGGTAGAGCAGCTTAGCAGCCTTGGCGTTACGATGGAGCAACTTGCCCCTGAAAATGTCATTATCGAAGTCCGTGAGCCTTCTGTTTGGGGAGGTGTTTTAAGCGGCGCGTTTTACCTTCTGCCTATTTTGTTTATGGGTGGTGTGCTTTGGTTTATTTTCCGCCAGGCGCAGGGTAGTAATAATGCCGCCATGTCTTTCGGTAAGAGTCGCGCTCGTATGTTTAGCGGTGAACATCCCACGGTCACATTTGCTGATGTGGCTGGTGCCGAAGAATCAAAACAGGAACTGGCTGAAATCGTTGAGTTCCTTAAAGAACCGCAGAAGTTTATTCAACTGGGTGCGCGTATTCCGAAAGGCGTTTTGCTGGTCGGCCCTCCTGGAACAGGCAAGACTCTTTTGGCGAAGGCTGTTTCTGGTGAAGCAGGCGTGCCTTTCTTCTCGATCTCTGGTTCTGAATTCGTTGAGATGTTCGTGGGCGTAGGCGCGAGCCGCGTGCGCGATCTTTTTGACCAGGCCAAGAGACATTCTCCCTGTATTATTTTCGTGGATGAAATTGATGCCGTAGGTCGTCAGCGTGGCGCTGGGCTCGGCGGTTCGCATGATGAACGCGAACAAACTTTGAATCAAATGCTGGTTGAGATGGATGGTTTCGATACGGATACGAACGTTATTATTATCGCCGCCACCAACCGCCCTGATATTTTGGATCCTGCACTGTTGCGCCCCGGCCGTTTTGATCGCCGTGTAACTCTTGACCGCCCGGATATGATAGGTCGTGAGGCGATTCTTCGTGTACATGTTAAAGGCAAGCCGTTGGAACCCGAAGTTGATTTGGGTACTGTGGCGCGCGGCACACCTGGTTTTGTAGGCGCCGATCTTGAGAACCTTGTTAATGAAAGCGCGATCCTCGCTGCCCGGCGCAACAAGAAATCCATTGGTCAATCTGAATTGGAAGAAGCAATTGAGCGCGTTGTAATGGGACCTGAACGCAAGTCTCGTTTGATTTCGGAAGAAGAGAAGCGCATCATTGCCTACCATGAAGCGGGTCATGCAGTAGCGATGAATGCTGTCGCTGAATCAGATCCCGTTCAAAAAATTACCATTGTGGGTCGTGGTCAAGCCGGTGGCCTAACCTGGTATCGCCCTGAAGAAGACCGCATTCTGACCTCGCGCAAGAAGATGAACGCTGCATTGGTTGGTTTGCTGGGCGGACGTGTGGCCGAAGAACTTGTGTTCGATGATGTGACCTCTGGCGCTTCCAATGACCTTGAGCGCGTGACTTCAATGGCTCGCACCATGGTGACTCGCCTCGGCATGTCTTCTGAGTTGGGTTTGATGACTTACGGTAAAAAAGAGGAATTGATCTTCCTCGGCCGTGAAATTTCTGAGCAACGCGACTATTCAGAAGCAGTGGCGCAGAAGATTGATGCCGAAGTCCGCAAGTTGGTAGACGATGCGTATAAAGTCACCAAGAAGATTTTGACCAAGTATCGCAAAGAACTGGACATGGTTGCAAAGAAACTTCTCGAAGTTGAATCTATCAACCGCGCCGATTTTGAAGCCATCTTCCCTCCACCGCACGCAAAGAAGAGCGGCACCCCGCAGATTTCGTAAGTAGTAAAAAGTAAAAAGTAAAAAGTAAAAAGTAAAAGAGGCCTCCGAATTTCGGAAGCCTCTTTTCTTACCAATTACCATTCACCAATTTACCAATTACCAACCCCCAATCCCCAATCACTTCTTTTCCTTATGCTGCCTTACCAATTCACGCCTCAGAATCTTTCCAACCGTTGTCTTGGGTAGTTCACTGCGGAATTCATAATGAGTGGGCACTTTATAAGGAGCAAGATGTTCCTTGCAGAACGCCTTCAGTTCAGCTTCTGTTAGAGTTTCACCGGGTTTGACCACAATCCACGCTTTGACCGTCTCTCCGCGCTGCGGGTCAGGGATACCGCCGACGCCCACTTCCAGCACTTTGGGATGATCCATAATGGCCTCTTCCACTTCACGCGGCCAGACCTGGAAACCACCGGGTTTGATGAGTTCCTTCTTGCGGTCAACGATGTAGAAATAGCCGTCTTCGTCCATACGGGCAATGTCACCTGTGTAGAGCCACACCTTGCCATCTTTCATCTCGCGCAGGCTGTTGGCCGTCTCAGTGGGCATATTGTGATAGCCTTTCATCACCTGCGGCCCGTGGATAAGGATCTCGCCGATTTCGCCTTGTGCAAGCTCGGTCTCGCCATCGTCCAGGCTGACGAGTTTTACTTCCACATCGGGCAGAGGCATACCAATTGAGCCGATCTTGTTTTCACCAGAAAGCGGATTACAGTGGGTGGCCGTTGGCGCTTCAGAAAGGCCATAGCCTTCAAAGACCTTGCCGCCTGTTAATTTTTCAAATTGTTCTTTTGTTTCACGCATCAACGGCGCTGAACCGGAGATACAAGCCTTGATCGAAGAAAGGTCATACTTGCCGGCTTTGACATCGGGGTGGTTGTTGATGCCGTTATACAGCAGGGGGACGCCGGGGAAGATCGTGGCTTTAAATTTGCTGATGTTATCCAGCACATCTTTTAGGTCGCGTGCGTTGGGCACCATGACCATACTTGCGCCGTTTGCCATTGCGAAATTCATTCCCGCCACCATGCCATAAACATGGAATAGAGGGATTCCCATCAGCACAACTTCTTTACCGGGTTCAAGCGCAGGCATCCATGATTTGATCTGAAGTGTGTTCGCAACCACATTGCGGTGCATGGCAACTGCGCCTTTGGGCACGCCCGTTGTCCCGCCGGAATATTGGAAGAGCGCCGTATCATCGGGAGATATTTCCACGTTTGGTTTTGCCGAGTTGACATGCTTTGCGAGCAGGTCTTTCATCCATACATCACCATCTGCGAGCGAGTCGACACGGTCGCCTTCTTTCTTCTCTTTAACAAGCGTGAACAACAGACGCGTAATGGGCGGTAAAGTTTCTTTGATATTGGTAACAATGATGCGTTTTAGTTTTGATCTCTCGCGTGCCTTCTTAACTTTGTCGTAAAAACGGCTGAGTGTGAACATGATTTCAATGTTCGCATCATTCACTGGCATAATAATTTCATCCACAGGATAGGTGGGGTTCACTGCCACAACCGCCGCGCCCGCTTTTAGAATGCCATAATAGGCAATCACAAATTGCGGTGTATTCGGCATGAAAATTCCCACCCGATCTCCCTTTTTCACACCCATCTCAACGAGCGCGGCTGCCATGTGATCGGTCAGCGCGTTCATCTCGCGATATGAAATGACCGCGCCCTTAAAAATCGTACAGGCACGGTCAGGAAAATTGCGCGCAGCTTCCTCTAAAAAATAAAACAGCGGCGCTTTTGGATAATCAATTGTTTGCGGTACACCCTTGTCGTAATTTGCAAGCCACGGACTGTTGTTCATAGTTGCTCCTCCTTACAGGAATAAGTGTAGTATATACAATCAAGAATCAAAAGTCAACCAAACGACGGATGTTTTTTTCGATTTCCTTATCAATCCCGTCTTCGACTTTGAACCACATAATATCTGGATCCGACTCTTTGAACCAGTTCGCCTGCCGTCTGACGAAAATTCGAGTCACGCGTCTCATCTCGACTTTGGCCTGCTCCAGTGTCAATTCGCCTTTTATTACGCTGACGCATTCGCGATACCCGATGGCCGACATGCTGGGTAAAGTGGGAGAATACCCTTTTTCAAGCAAGCCTTTTACTTCATCCACGAATCCATTTGCAAACATAAGGTCAATGCGTTCATCCACCCGTTGATACAACTCAGCCCGTGGACGGTTCAAGCCGATGGTCATTAAATGATAAGGCGAGTCCACTTGTCCGCGTTGATCTGAAAACTTTTTGCCTGTTGTCAAAATCACTTCCAGCGCGCGGACCGTCCGCCTGACATTGCGCGCATCTATTTTTGCCGCCGCCTCTGGGTCAAGACTTTGCAGTCTGGCGTGTAGCCACTCAAGCCCTCTTTCTTCTTTCATCTTTTCCAATTCACCACGCAGCCGCTCATCCGCCACAACTTCAGGCGGAGTCCAACCTTGTGTCACCGCGCGGACGTATTGTCCGGTGCCGCCGACTAAAAAGGGGAGCTTGCCGCGTGCGTGAATAGCTGCAATGATATTTTTTGCTTCCTCTTGAAAGACTGCCAGGCTTAACGTCTCATGCGGGTTGACGGTGTCAATTAAATAATGAGGCACACGCGCCATCTCTGTGGGAGAAGGTTTGGCGGTGCCGATATCCATGCCGCGATAGAAGAGACGTGAATCGGCAGAGATGATCTCGCCATTCAGTCTTTCTGCAAGCTGAATAGCCAACTCTGTTTTACCGACAGCGGTCGGCCCGACAATGAGGAGGAGAGGAGGTTTAAGTTGCATTATTTTAGCTGTATACCGTTATCTTTCCAGTGCTGATTCTGCCGGGTTTGCAGGGTTGTAATATACCGTCACTTCTGCGCCAATGAGATAGCGTGCCGCGGTGGTCTGTGCCTGACCGGTCATGCGTACGTTTAGAAATTGCTCACCAGCTTTGATGGTTTGGCTTTGATAGGCTTTTCCGTTTACTTGATATTGATAAACTACAACGGGATATGTTGAAATGCTTCTTCCGCTTCTGCGTGATTGCACAGTAGACATCAACACCTGACCGGTTGTACTGAGCCATGTCTGCGCAGCCTGACGGTATTTTGTGCTTTGCTGGTTACGTTTGTAGAGATAATAACCGATCCCGCCAATTATCAAAATCGGAATGAGGGTTGTGCATATTGCGCCTGCAATGCCTGCAAATAATCCAACGCCAGTGATAATCCACTCTAGGTTGCCCATAATTTTCTCCTTTTATCGTTAAAGCATGGCTTTTCTTTTTAAAATCAGTACAAAGAAGTTCAACGGAAATCCGGTATTCGTAATATCGTCGGCGCAAAGAATCTATCTCTGGCAGGGCTGGCAGGCTACAGTTAGAGGAAAGATGCGCGGCAAGAATATTGGTGAGGTCATATTAAGGAGTCCGACAAAAAAATTTATTGAGAGAGGCGCGTGGGGAAGTCGTGTCAAAAAAACCTACCTTTATTATTTGGCTGTCTTTCTGGTAAACTCTTGAAAACAGTTTTTTTCTATTCCATCATTTTAACACTGAGGCAGGCAATTATGATCAACTGGCAGGAACTCACAATCGATATGTTTGTTGAACAATTGCGAACAGTATTTGTACGCACCTATGGCGATATTGATGGCGACTTTGGGCGCATTGTTAGCTGGTGCGGAAGATTGGCGCTTGAGAATATTGCAAACTCAGATGCGTTGTATCACGACATTGACCATACCATTATGGTCTCGCTGGCGGGGCAGGCCATCGTTGAAGGAAAACATTTGCGTGAGGGCGGCATCGCGCCGCGCGATTGGATGCATTTTATGATGGCGGTTTTGTGCCATGATATTGGATATGTAAAAGGGGTTTGTAAAAATGATACAAAGGATATGTTTGCCACGGGTGTGGGGAATGAGATGGTTTTCATTTCATCTGAAGGAACCGATGTTGCTCTGACGCCTTATCATGTGAACCGCAGTAAATTATTTGTACGGGAGCGCTTTGGAAACGGCTTGTTGCAGGATATGACAAAATCTTTGGATGCAGAATTGATCGCATCGTATATTGAAATGACGCGTTTTCCCTCCCCGGCTGGCGAGATGTATAAAGATACAAAAGGACTGGGCGGCCTGGTGCGCGCGGCAGATTTCATCGGTCAATTGGGCGACCCTGATTATTTACGAAAAACTCCAGCCTTGTTCTATGAATTTCAGGAGTTGGGTCTGAATGAAAAATTTGGATATAAATCTCCAGACGATATGCGCACAAGCTACGCTTCCTTTTATTGGAATAGTGTCAACCCATATATTCAGGATGCGTTGATGTATTTGCGTTTGAGCGAAGACGGTAAACAGTGGGTTGCCAATATGCATTCACATGTGTTTGATGCGGAACATAATAGTAAGAACTCGTAAAAAAACTAAAAAGGACGCAGCTTAATCGCTGCGTCCTTTTTGATTCCTGATTTAATCTTTTTTATCTTCGCGGATATTATCAGTGGCTTCATCCAATTGAGCGACTTCTTCCTCGGTTAATTTCCAGCCTGCGCCGCCTGCGTTTAGCTCGGCTTGTTTTATATTTTTTGCGCCGGGGATGGGCAATGCACCTTTGCAGATCAGCCAATTAAGGGAAACCTGTGAGATTGTTTTGTCACCGTGATTTAATCCGATTTGCTGTATAAGCTTGATGACAGGCGGAAGTTTCTTGAGCAACTCGGCATATTGTGAGCCGCGCACACCGGGCGGGGGATTCTCTATTGTGTACTTGCCGGTTAGCAAACCCTTTTCAAGCGGAGAATATGCAATCAAGCGGATTCCAAGTTCCTTGCAGCGTGCGAGCGTTCCATTCTTTTCCATTTCGCGATTGAGCAGGCTGTAATGCACTTGATTGGATGCCAGTGGAATTCCATGCTGCATGAGTGTTGAATAAGCCCGCAGCATCGGCCGCTCACTGAAGTTGGAAACACCAATCGTCCGCGCCCAGCCGCGCTTCACACATTCGACCATGCCTTCCATCATGATTTCGGGACTCATGAGCGGCGATAGCCAATGGACTTGATACAGATCGACTGCCTCCAACCCCATGCGGTCTAAACTTCCTTTTAATGCGCGCGGAATAAATCCTTTTGTCAGCCGCCAGGGCCACGGAAAGTACTTGGTAGCCACTAATACGGGTTGATCTATTTCTTTCAAAAATTGACCCAGTAATCTTTCTGAATAGCCCGAGCCATAAATTTCTGCTGTGTCTACAAATCGAACGCCAAGCTGTAGCGATGCATCGAATGATTCTCGAATTTCCTTATCCGTATGTGTTTGCCCGTAGCCCCAGGTTACACGGTCACCCCATTGCCATGCGCCCAATCCCATTTCGATGGCGTGTAAAAATCTTGTTTCATTGCTGACTTCGGTCACAGTGCCTCCTAAAGGAACTCCCCGATTTTATCTTAAAAAACCACTCCCTCCAAAAATTCAGGTTACAATTCAGCCCGTTCAAAATTTGGAACTGATGGAACGCGAGACTCTTCTATGCAGGGGTTTGGCGCTCCCTGAGTTCCGGGAGGTTCCCCGATATGGCACATTTAAACGAGCGGGATGTAGAATCCGCCTCTGACCTAAGCCGACGGCTGGGTCTGTCCTTTTCCAATATTGCTTTGCTGATACGTGCTCTGACCCACCGTTCCTTTATCAACGAGTATCCTCAGGCTGTGGAAGATAACGAACGCCTTGAGTTCCTCGGCGATGCTGTTTTGGATTTCACTGTGGGTGCTTGGGTTTATAGCCGCTTTCCTGAAATGCCCGAAGGTGACTTAACCAAAATGCGCTCGGCGCTCGTCCGCAATGAGCAATTGGCGAAGTTTGCCCGCACGTTGGATTTGGCGCGCGCACTTCGGCTGGGACGTGGTGAAGCATCTTCAGGCGGTCACAATCGTGACAATTTGCTGGGCTCTGCTTTCGAAGCGCTGATCGGCGCCTTGTATTTAGACTCAGGTCTCGGTGCGGTGGATGCGTTCGTGATTCCGATTTTAGAGGAAGCCCGTGAATCCATCCTAAGTGAAATTCATGATCCGAAGAGTCAATTGCAGGAATGGACACAATCACAAAAACTTGGATCGCCGCGTTATCGTGTACTTGCCACCAGCGGACCTGACCATGCTGTTATTTTTGAAATGGTGGTTGAAGTGGCAGGTGTTGAAAAAGGACGCGGCACAGGCACAAGTAAAAGTTATGCCGAACACGCCGCTGCGCAGGATGCGCTGAATAATCTGGGCCTGGTGTAAACATAAGGGTACAGGTTGAAAGTTGCAGGTAAACCTTCAACCTGTACCGCTCAAATCCAAAATCGAAAATCGAAAATGAGAATATGCCTCTTCGTCTAAAATCACTCGAACTGCACGGATATAAAACTTTTGCTTCGCGCACGGTCTTTGAATTCGCGAGCGGAATTACCGCAATTGTCGGGCCGAATGGCTCAGGCAAATCGAACATTGCCGATTCACTGCGCTGGGTGTTGGGCGAACAATCGTACACGCTTTTGCGCGGCAAGAAAACCGAAGATATGATCTTCTCTGGTTCAGAGCATCGCGCACGCGCGGGTATGGCGCAAGCCACGATCACCTTTGACAATACCGAGCAATGGCTGCCTGTGGATTTCTCTGAAGTAGCCATGACGCGCGTTGCGCATCGCGACGGCCACAATGATTATTTGATCAACGGTCAGAATGTGCGTTTACGCGAGATGAACGAATTGCTCGCGCAGGCTGGCTTAAGCGAGCGGACGTATACCATTCTGGGTCAAGGCTTGGTAGATGCTTCACTCGCTTTGAAAGCAGATGACCGCCGCCGCCTGTTTGAAGAAGCAGCGGGTGTGGGGTTATATCGCGCGCGTCGTGATGATGCCTTAAAGCGCCTCGAAAATACTGCGCGCAATCTGGAACGTGTCCTCGATATTATGGCAGAGCTTGAACCGCGCATCAAAAGTCTGGAACGTCAGGCGAAGCGCGCCATTGATTTCGCACGCGCCCAGGCCGATATGAAAATGATTCTGCGCGAGTGGTACGGGTATCACTGGCATCATGCCCAGCGCGACCTGACCGATGTGCGCGAGACAGTGCGCGGACAGGAAACCCGCGTGCGTGAGTCACGTGTGGTTCATGAAAAGACTCAGGCAGCATATTCTGCTTTCCGCGAGCGGCTCTCAGGATTGCGCGCCCAGTTGAACGGCTGGCATCGTCAATCTGCTGAGTTGCATAATCAACGTGAAGCCATCAGCCGTGAGTTGGCAGTGCTCGAAGAACGCCGCCGCGCATTGACCAACACGCAAGCCGCGGTACTTTCTGATCAGGAACATGCAATGGATGAATTGCATCTCGCCAATGATCGTTATGGCGAAGCCGAGCAGGATGTGACGCGCATTCAAAGCGAATATGAAGAAGCGAAGACGCAGTTCGCAAATTCACAGAACTCTTTGCAAAACCGCCAGTCTGAGCGCGCCGCGTTGGAAGAACAGCTTTCACTCATTCGCAATCAAATTGAAAACTTCAGCCAGCAGCGTGCCGAGAATAATGCGCGTCTGGATGAATTGAAATCACGTCTTGAATCGCAGACACAAAAAATAGAACAAACAACATCTTCCATCGCGAATGGTGAGTCTCTTTCGGCGACGGCCAGAGTGCAATATGAAACCGCCCGCCATGCGCGTGAGCAGGCCAATCTCGCTTTGCTGGATGCTGAAGAAAAAGTGGTCAGCAAGAAAAATGAAGTGGATCGTGTTGAACAGGAACGCCGCGCTGCGTTGGAGCAACGCACGAAAGAAGAATCAGATCACTCCCGTTTGAAGGCGCAGCTTGAAGTTCTCGAACAATCTGAACAGTCATTGGCAGGCTATGCCGAGGGCGCGCGTTATCTACTGGATGCCGCAAGACAATCCAGATTGGCGGGCGCGCGCGGCGCATTGAGCGCGGCGCTGGATGTGCCCGCCGAGCTAGAAACCGCGATTGCCGCCGCGTTGGGTGATACGCTTGATGCAGTTTTGCTGGATGCAAATCAATTTGAAGATGCGCTGAATTTATTGGAATCTGATCATGTGGGGCGGGCAGTTTTATTACCGCTGGACGATAATAAAACTTCGGAAGTTTTTAAGACTTCGGAAGTCTCAGATGATTATCTCGGCGTGGCGTCTGAGCTTGTTAATGCGCCCGATGATTTGCGCGGTGCGGTGCGCCTGATGCTGGGGCAGACGTTAATTGCACGCGACCGAAATTCTGCGCGCAGGCTGATTCAGGATTTGCCGACTCACGCGCGCGTGGTGACTCTGCGCGGGGAAGTGTTCCGCGGTGACGGATTGGTCATCGCTGGAAAAACCGCTTCGCGCTTCGCGTCCGCGTTGAGCAGGCCGCGCCAGAAACGGGAATTCGAATCCGCTTTGAGTGGACTCATGACCCGCCTGGCTGAATCAAATCAGTTGGTGGAACGCATGTCAGATCAGCTTGCGGGCGCTCAACGTGAACTGGCGCAAGCCGACACCGACTCGCGCGAGGCACGCGTCAGATTGGGCGAATGCCAGGAGACCGAGCAGCAGGCCGGGCTGGAGTCTGAGTCGACGCAGCGTCAACTTGAGTGGCAGAAAAATCAGTTAACTCATTTGGAAGCCGAGGCGCAGGAATCTGCTTCGATCCAGCAAAAAATGATCGAAGCTCAATTTGAAATTGAAAGCCATTCTGGCGAGGCGCAGTCGCAATCGAAAGATATCGCCGCTCAATTTGCCGCGATTGCCGCAGACGAGTTACAGGAACAGGCTTCGTATTGGAGCACGCGCGCGGCGGTGACCGAGCAAAGTGTGGCGGGTGCGGTGGTCAAGAAAGAAGAGCGGGCGAAGGAAATTGCACGGCTCGATGCGCGCCGTGTTGAATTGACATCCCGTTTGCAGGAAGCTGAGAATTCCTTGAATGGTCTGGATCATGAAAAAACCAGACTGCGTGAAAATGAAACTACTTTACATGGTCAAATTGAAGAGATGCGGGTCTTGATTGATCCTGCTGAAAAAGATTTGGAAACCGCCGAGCAGGAAGAAAAACGCCTGCAGGAATCAGAATCCAATGCTCAGCGCATTTTTGCAAACACAGAACGTTCATATGGACAGGTGCAACTGGAGCAAACGCGCAAGCAGGAAGCGTTGGATAACCTGCATCAGAAGATCACAGATGATTTTGGTCTGGTGATGTTTGATTACGCGGCAGATGTTTCTGGCCCCGTGCCGCTGCCATTGGATGGCATGGTGGAGCAATTGCCGATTGTGACAGAACTCGCGCCTGAGATCGAAGAACAGCTAAATCATCATCGCGCACAGATACGCCGCATGGGACCGATCAACCCGGATGCAAAGTTGGAATACGATCAGGAAAAAGAACGCTTTGAATTTATGAAGACTCAGGTGGAGGATCTGCGAAAAGCCGAAGTAGACTTGAAGCTGGTTGTGGCTGAGTTGGATGAGATCACCAAGAAAGAATTTATCCGCACTTTTGATGCGGTGGATAAGCAATTCCGTGAGACCTTCGTGCGTTTGTTTGGCGGCGGCTCGGCGCGGCTGGCGTTGACCGATCCTGAAAATCTGGTGGATACGGGTATCGAAATTGAAGCGCGTTTGCCCGGCCGCCGTGAGCAAGGCTTGGCCTTACTCTCAGGCGGTGAAAGAAGTTTGACTGCGATCGCATTGGTCTTTGCTCTGCTCAAAGTTTCACCTACCCCAGTCTGTGTGATGGATGAAGTGGACGCGATGCTCGATGAAGCCAACGTAGGCCGCTTCCGTGATCTGCTGGTGGATTTAAGCAAGGATACGCAGTTCATTATCATTACGCACAATCGCAACACCGTGCAAGCCGCAGATGTGATCTATGGCATCACCAAAGGCCGCGACTCAGCCAGTCAGATTATTAGTTTGCGCCTCGACCAGGTGACGGATGATTTGTTGAAAAGGGGATAAGATCAAATGATGAATGATGAATGATGAAAAGAGCGTCCAACTCAACTTGAGTGGACGCTCTTTATTTGTTAAGACTTGACGATGATTTTAGGATTATTTATCTTTCAGGCGAAGTGTTCTTTATTCATCATTCATCCTTGCTTTCATCCTTGCACTTACGGTACGGCAGTGGGGGCGTTGGCGGTTTCAGCTTGCGCGGTGAGCTGGTCGAGCGCTGCGTCAGTTGCCAGGGTGATTGGGTTCGGGTCGCTGGGAATATGTGTTTTCCACAGGTCGAAAATTTCCACGCCGTAGGTTTCGCGAGCGGAGGTAAGCCAATCCTGGAAGGCTTTGGTCTTCGCGGCGTCATATTGTTCCGGGGTGAGCGGACGATCTTGCTTGGCGATCAATTGGATGATGTGATATCCAAATTGACTCTTAACAGGTTCAAGTGTGAAATCACCCGATTTTTCCAAAGCGAAAGCGGCGGTTTCAAATTCTGCAACCATGGCTCCAGTGCTGAACCAACCCAGGTCGCCGCCATTTACGGCAGAACCAGTGTCTTCGGAATATTCGGTTGCAAGACTGGCGAAGTCAACACCCTTTTTTAAGCGTTCGACGATGAGCAGTGCGATGTTTACGTCACTGACAAGAATGTGACGCGCCCAAACCTGCTTCTCAGTGCGAGGCACATCAGCGGTGATGGCTTCTTGAAGTTTTTCCTGCAATAACTGAACTTCAAAGAGAGACCTGTAATCCTCTGCTGAAAAGCCAAGTTTCTCTAATCTCTTCGAGGCATCACTGAGTTGAGTCTCGTAGCCAGCCTGTGTATAAGGTGTGGCGGTTGGCTCTGGGGTGGCTGTTGCTTCGTCCAGAACGGGTTCAAGAGTGGCCGTTGGGGATGGAGTCGCTTCAGGTGCACTGGTTGCGGTGACTTCAGGCGTAGCGCTCGGGATCGGGGTTTTCGTCACAACCTTAAAGGCTTCTGCGGGCGCATCGGGCAGGGTGAATTCTGTCGGCGTGGGGGATGGAGTGGGCGAGCCATCAGGGTAGTATCTAAATGCGCCCTCTACCATTTTGTCCAACTCTGCTTTGTCGATCACAATGCCGCGTTTTTTCGCTTCCTGACGAATCAACTCATCGTTGATCAACTGGTCTAATACGGTCTTACCAATTTTTTCAGGCGCGCTAAGCTGGGATTGGATTTGCGACAATTGTGATTGTACGTCCATGCCAAACTGTTCATATTGTTTGAACGTGTTGTATTGTCCCAGCAATTGCTGGCGTTGCAGGCGCACGTGCGCCTCAAATTGCTTGGCAAGGATCTCGGTTTCCCCAACTTTTGCCACAGGGCGTTGAAGCTGGAGATATTTAATATCCAAATATCCATAACCAAGCAAAAGCACAACAGCCGCAATAATGCCAATGAACACATAAAGAATCATGCGGCTTTGCTGGCGCTCGCGTTCAAGGCGGGCAACGTGTTTCTTATGTAGACCGGGCTTCTTGCCCGATTCGTTATCCATTTTCGTACTCCTTCATTCAAAGAGATTTCACCACCCAGAGCACAGAGACAGCAAGACATCATCTCAGTTCACCGGATTAGCGCGGCGAAAGACCTCCAGGAAACGGTCTCTTAATATAAATTCGGGGCATGGAAAGATACTTCCCATGCCCCGTAAAATTCTTTCGGCAACTAGGAACGAGTATCGTCTAGGGATCTGCCGCTAAAAGGCAAAAACGCTACATGGCGCGCCTGCTTGACAGCCGCAGCCACCACCCGTTGGTGTTTCGCGCACGCGCCGGTCTGGCGGCGTGGGCGGATCTTGCCTTCTTCAGTTATATATTTGCGAAGCAGATCGATCTTCTTGTATTCGATCACTAAGGTCTTGTCTGCGCAAAATTGGCAAAACTTGGGCTTTGCGAAAAACTTGCGGTCACCGCCGCCTTCGCCGCCCGAATAAGAACGTTCTTCACTCATGATTTACTCCAAACAAACTTAGAACGGGAATTCATCTTCCGCAACGGCAGAGCCGCCATCAGAAGAAACAGTATCAACTTCCTGGGTATGATTGTTGTTCGCATCGCGCTTGTCGCCCAGCATCATCATCTCGTTGGCTACGATCTCCACGCTGGTATGTTTCAGGCCTTCCTTATCATCCCAACGGCGGGTTTGCAGTCGTCCTTCCACGAAAACCTGCTGACCCTTTACAAGATATTGTTTGCAAATCTCTGCGAGATTTCCCCAGGCTACCACATTGAACCACTCGGTTTCACTATGGCGTTCCCCGTCCGCGCTATTCCACGTACGGCTCACGGCCACAGAAAAAGTGGTCACAGGTTTTCCTGAAGGGGTGTAACGCATCTCGGGGTCTTTTCCAAGATGCCCGATGATCTGAACTTTATTAAGGCCTCGGCTCATATGGATCTCCTTGATAAATTACCGGGCAACACGACAACAAATTAGGCAACGATGGGGGCAGGATCGACGGGAGTGACGGGAGCAATAGGTGCAACGGGAGCAACAGGAGCAACAGGTGCAACGGGAGCAACAGTGACTGGGGCAACAGACAGCATGTGGCGCAACAGCGTTTCTTGGAAACGCAAATTGCGTTGAAGCTCGAATGTAGCGCTGGTGCTCATGGTCATATTGAACAAAACGAACTGACCTTCACGCTGCTTCTTGATAATGTAAGCCAACTTGCGACGGCCCCAAACATCAACTTTGTCTACAGTACCACCCGAATCACTGATCCAGCCTTTAACTTTTTCGATCATGCCGTTAAAAGCAGTTTCATCCAGATCGGGCTGGATCACACAAATTAATTCATACTTACGCATAGGGAAAACCTCCTTTCCATGGGTTTGTTCCTATTCAAGCCGTAGGCCTGCTGGGAACGGAAAGCACGTTATTTGAAGACGTACCTGTTATATAGCGGACGGAGTTTACCATAAGAATCTTTTTTTGGGATATGCATCCCTGTGGGCAACAGCTATGCAGGTTGACAATATTTTTTTATTCATGGACGATTTTTGCTATATATGAAAACTTTAATGTCATTCCATTGTTCAACCGCTTCGAGTGTGAAATGCGCCTCTAGATATTCTAAATGCGGATGGGTTGAATTTCCTTTAGCCGCAAATTCCTCGATTGAGTTTTGGTATATTACAAGCCATACTCGTATATAATTTTTTGTGGCTTGTTCAATGTTTTCATATTCTGTTAGATTCAGAAGTTCTCGTGTGGCAGGTGCAAGCGTGTCTACATTGCTGTTGGGCGGGTCAATAATAAAGCCTTGCGGCAGGCTTGAGTCAAAATAAAAGGCAGGCAAGTAAGAAAGTTTACTGGAATGAATAATTACGTCGCCAGTTTTTATTTGGCTTTGAATACTTTTATTTATTTCATTAAATTGTCCGTATGGAAAACCTTTGTAAGTGAGATGTTGATAAAATCCCATCATAGCACAGGCGATGATCATTGTCATTGCAAAAGATCGGATAATTTTTGGGGGATTGGTTTCAGTAAGTGACCAAGCCAGCCAGACGCAAAAAATAGCATGCGAGGCAAGCAAAGCCCGTTCAATATAAATGGGCACGAATTGTGAAATGACCCAAAGCAGAAGCGGGGGAGCGAAAGAAAGATATGCCAGCCAAAGCCCGTGATTTGTGTTTGGGATATTATTTTTTCTTGCCAGATACGTTTGAAAGACGGCAAGTGTAATGACAAGAACTGCAAACAACAATCCAAATATCAGCATTAAGTTTGATAACGGCAAATGCGGAAGATAAAAAAGAATTAAGGTAAATATTTTTTCAACCCCGGGTTTTTCCACCCAATATTGTGAATTCACTTTTGCGAATTGGGCGGGGAGGTGAATCAGCCAAGGCATGTATAAAGCCAGCGCGGCAAGACCAGCAAAAATTAAAGCGCGAAGCGTTTTCCAATCTTTTTGGAGAATCGGAGTCAGAGCGAGCGGGATTAAATAAATTGCCGCGAGGTTGTGGGTATATTGGGCAAGTGCGCTGGAGAGCGAAAATAGAATCCACCATGTCCAGTTTTCGGTTTTGGCTTTCAAAAAAGAAAATGTAGCAAGTAAGAGCCAAAGAGATAACAGCGCGTACATGCGGATTTCTTGTGCGAAATGAATTTGAAATGGCAAGGCGCAAAATAAACCAGCCGCAAGCAGAGCAGTTTTTTGATTAAATAAATGCTCTGCAATTTTGTAAACCACGATTAACGATATGAGATTGATAAGGATTGAAAACCCTCTTACTGAAATGATAGATTTCCCAAAAATATTAATCCAACCCCAAAGTAAGAGGTAATAAACTGGCGGGTGTTCTTCTGCGGCTGATGAGTTTGAATCAATGGCTAGGGTGCCAGCCATGATTGCGGCGGGTCCTTTTTCAGAGGTAAGAATCGAAAACGCTTCGTCGTACCAAATCGGGCGGGAGGCAACACCTGTAAAACGGAAGAGGATTGCCGCGAAAAAAATGCTTAGTAAGATAATGTTTTTCTTTTGCATGATTAAATTTTACTGCGCTTGTAGTTTATTTTGATTTGCGATATATCACTGCAACTTGATCTTGATATAAAAGTAACCAATTCGATTCTGTTTTCATTACGAATGTAAGCGGATTATTTTGGGAGAGAATTACCCATGCGACTTGGTATTTTTCAAGCACATCTTCCCAGTTTGTTTCAGAGAATGTTTCTTAAGTCAAATTTTATGAAAAGAAAAGAGTTTTTACAACAGTCCCGCAAGGGCAAGATCAGGTTGGGGAAAGTACCACAAAGTGGTATGAGGGCGAGTTCTGCGTAAGCCCTATTGTGTGTATTCTCGCACGGCGGTCTGGATTCGCTTAGTTTCGTGTGAGATAAAATATCTTGGGTAGGAATATATTTTGTTTCAAGAATGTAATTTCCAATGCTGATATGCCGCCCGACATCAGAGTCAATGCTTAACATACGAGTTCCAAACAAAAAACACATACCCAGAACTGTGATGAATAAAACATCTTCTAGCTTTGGAAGTATGTATTGAGAAAATCTTTGAGGTTTCTTGTCGTTCATATAATGCCGGCGGTTACAAATTGCGCTTTCCTGCGAGTAAAAAAGCGCAATTTGTAACCGTGGGTATTATAAAGCTTCAACAGACATGTCACGGCTGGCAGATAACTTTTCCAAAGAGGCAAGCGTATCCACAGGAATTTGAATGGTTACGCTTTTGCTCTCTCTTGGGCGTAATTTTAATTCAAACCCTTCTTCTGTTTTTGAAATTTGTCTATTCAGCTTTTTCATAAACTTTCCTTTCTACCCGTGTAGCAGCGCGGGCAGAGATAATTCTGGTTCGATCTTTACGTTCTGTGTACACTGCCAGTAAAAGTTTCTGCGAAAACGTATACCTAATAATAAAATCCCGCGCTTCGCTGTCGTCCATTGATGCGTCGCCTGTCTGATAAAACGGGTCAAAGAAAACCTCGGCTGCCTCTTCAAATGTGACGCCATGTTTTTGAATATTGCTTGCGGCTTTGTTTTCGTCCCATTCAAATGGGATGCCTTGCAATTGGTGAGTAACGTCCATTGTAAGTACTGTTTTGTTGGATGATGTAGTGGTTGAGAGAATTATAATATGGATACTTAAAACGAAAATCTACCGCACATAGATCGGATTGCTATAAATCCATCCGCGCAGTTTGCCCAGATACCTGCGATAGACTTCGATGCGATATATGCCCGGTTCGCTGGTGATATGGGTGCAGGATAAATTCTTTTGCCAGGTTTTGATTACCACGCCATCTTTCAACAAACGGATTTCCGCCTCGGAAGGAATTTTCGCCTGTAAGGTGACCCCGTTTTTGGCGGGGAGTTCATCGCCCATGATCGCTGTTTTGTCCATACCCTGCGCGGTGAAGTGGAATCCGCGAGTGGGAGCGGGGAGATCATACCCAATGAAGCAATGACCCTCTGACAGGGCGGCAAAGATCGCTTTCTTGTCGGTGTCGGCATCTCCACTTAAAGAGTCGTTCAAAAGGACGTGCGTATTCACAGTGCGGAAATGAAATTCATAAGGAAAGATCACACGGCTGATCGGCCCCAGACTCATGTGCAGGGCGTGCGCGTCTGAACCGCCAATCGCGACCACCCGCTGACCGTAGCCCAGTAATTCGTCCCATTTGGCGAGTGTTGAAGGAATGGGCTGGTGCGCCACAAAGGCGGGGAATAAGGCGTAGAATGCACCGTGTAATTTGGTCGGCACGATGGTCTTTAATTCACTTAACGCATTCCACAACTCAATGCCTGTGTAGTTTTGCACCGACCAATCTTCCCACGAGATATCGGTTTCTTTGAAGGCGGGCGCTTCGGGGTCGTCTGGATGAGCCAGAAAAGCCAGGCCGCCTGCATCGCGTACTTTGTTGATTAATAGTTGCGGGTTTTCGGCAAAGGTTGCCATTTCATGCCCGGCGTTAAATACCAAGAGGTGATTCTTCTGTGGGTCACGCGCCTGATCGTGTACTTCCTCCCCAATCAACATCAGGATTTTTTTGTTTTTCTCTTTGTAATATCCTTCAAACCCATGCACAAGGATATTATGGTCGGTCACGATTACCACATCCACGCCGGCAGCGAATGCGGCTTTGGCGATATCCTTATGAACGCCGCTCCCGTCTGAGTAGCGGGTGTGCATGTGTAGATTAACTACCACTTCCACTTTTTCATCCTTCATGCCTCATCCTTTCATTCATTTGACGATTCGCTTCGGAAACAGGTATAATTTACCCGCTAATTTCAAGGAGGCACATTATATGGTTAGGTTTTTAGATATTGCATTGATTATAACCTCAGTGGGTTTGATCGCTGGCGTTATCCTGCAAAGTAAAGGCGCAGGATTAGGCGGTTTGACTGGCGCGGATACGGGTGGGGTGTTTACTGCTCGGCGCGGCATTGAGCGTATCTTGTTTTGGGTAACGATCGTTCTGGCTGTGATCTTTTTTGGTCTGGTCATCACTATCATTATCATCGGATAAGAATCATAAGACTGTAAAGGCCGCCGGGTCTTTGCCCTAAACGCAGGGCAGCGGCGGCCTTTCTTTATTTACCAACTTATTATGAAAAGATTACGCTGGCAGATTTTGGTTGTTGCCGTCACGATCGTCATTGTGACTTTGTTGTTGTTAAGCCAACAACCGGTAAGTATTATCACATTGCCTGAGGCCGCTCCCGGTGGCATTTACACCGAAGCGCTGATCGGCTCAATGGGGCGGCTTAATCCCATGCTCGATTGGAACAACTCCGCAGACCGCGACATTAATCATCTGATCTTTAGCGGGTTGATTCGTTTTGATTCACGGGGCCTGCCCCAGCCCGATCTGGCTGAATCGTGGGGAACTTCTTCTGATGGCACGCTCTATAATTTCTCGATCAGGCCGAGCGCTGTCTGGCATGACGGAGAACCTGTCACAACGGATGATGTTATTTTTACCATTGAGCTGATTAAGAGCGCCGGCTCGCTTTTCCCTCAGGATATCAAAGATCTTTGGTCTGAAATTGAAGTAAAACGCCTCGATGATAAGACACTTCAATTCAGGCTGCCCGAACCATTTTCTCCATTTCTAGATTACGCTACATTTGGCGTCCTGCCAAAACACCTGCTGGAATCAGTCCCTGCTGACCAGTTGGCTAGCGCTGAGTTTAATTTAAATCCGATAGGTACGGGGCCTTATAAATTTGATCGCATTCTTACCAGCGGCGGTCAGATCTCCGGGGTTGTGCTTAATATAAATGAAGAGTATTACCTGCCCGCGCCATTTATTGAGCAGGTGGTTTTTCGTTTTTATCCAAACTCTGCCGCTGCTTTTGATGCCTATCAACAGGGCGAAGTGTTGGGCGTGAGCCAATTAACCAATGACATTTTACAACAGGCATTAATGGAGCCTGCGTTCTCGGTCTATACCAGCCGCCTGCCGCAAATGGGATTGGTCTTCCTAAACCTTAATAATCCCACTGTGCCATTTCTGCAAAGTGATATAGTCCGTCGTGCGCTTTTGTTGGGTATCAACCGCAATAATATTGTCTCGCATATCATGCAAGGACAAGCCATCATCGCCGATGGTCCCATTTTGCCGGGTTCGTGGGCTTATTATGATGCGATTGAAAAATTTGACTATGACCCTGACGCCGCCGCCGTGTTACTTAAAGAAGATGGATATGTCATCCCGGCCGGCGGAGGCGATGTGCGCGCCAAAGACGGTCAATTCTTAAGTTTTACGCTGGCACATCCCGATGACACGATCCACACCCAAATAGCGCAAGCCATTCAAGCCGATTGGGCTTTGATCGGTGTGCAAATCGATTTGCAGTCTGTTTCTTATGACTCCCTCGTCAATGATTTTCTCACCGCGCGTAATTATCAGGCCGCACTTGCCGATTTAAATACAGCACGCACGCCCGATCCTGATCCCTACCTCTTCTGGCATCAATCCGAAGCCACAGGCGGACAGAACTATTCGCAATGGGATAATCGTACCGCCAGTGAATTCCTGGAAACCGCGCGTACCTCCACTGATTTTGAGACCCGCGCACGTTTGTATCGCAATTTCCAGGTGACATTTGCCAAGGATATGCCTTCTTTGCCTTTATATTATCCCGTCTACTCCTACGGCGTGGATGCTCAAGTGCAGGGCGTTCAAGTTGCACCTATGTATGATATAAGCGACCGTCTCGCCCTGATTTCTGAGTGGTTCCTTGTAACACGCCGCGCATTAGAGCAGACACCCGTACCCACCATTGCACCTTAAGGCTAGTGTAATCGTTAAGTCTGGCCTTTCCTATTTTATGAAAACCATACCAACTGCTTGAAGGAGTAACCCGCATGTCTGATGTAAAAAAAGCGATTGAGTATGCTCACAGTCACCGTGAACGGTTTACAAGTGAGCTTTCTGAATTTATAAAAATCGAATCCATATCTACTGATGATGCATACAAAGCCCAGGTGGAACAAGCCGCAGAATGGGCAGCCAGCCATTTGCGAACCATTGGCATTGAAAATGTAAAGTTAATGCCAACCGGTGGACATCCCGTGGTTTATGGCGACTGGTTAAAGAAACCCGGCGCGCCAACCGTGTTGATCTACGGTCATTATGATGTACAGCCCGTTGACCCAATCGAGTTGTGGGAAACCGTTCCTTTTGATGCAACGATCAAAGGGGATTACCTTTTTGCACGCGGCTCTTCAGATATGAAGGGACAAGTGATGGCAACCATGAACGCCGTCGAATCTGTTATGAAGACAGGCGATTTCCCCATCAACTTAAAGTTTATGCTTGAAGGCGAAGAGGAAATCGGCTCCATGAATATGGGAAATTTTCTGCCAAAGCATAAAGACTTATTCAAAGCCGACTTTTGTTTGAACCCCGACGCAGGCGCCATCTCAGCCGATGAACCCACTATCACATTCGGTTTGCGTGGACTCGCTTATTACGAAGTCTATGTCTACGGTCCGCCGCGTGATTTGCATTCTGGTTTGTTTGGCGGCACGGTCCATAACCCAGCCCAGGCCTTGGCAGAATTAATTGCAGGCATGCATGATGCAAACGGCACAGTCACCTTGCCCGGCTTCTATGACTCTGTCCGCGTTGTCACCGATCAGGAACGTGAAGACACCGCAAAACTTCCTACAACTGCAGAAAGCTATTTACAACAAACTGGTGTGCCAGCGTTATGGGGTGAAAAAGAATATACTCCCGCATTGCGTACAGGCGCGCGTCCAACGCTTGAAATCAATGGCTTGCTATCAGGTTGGACGGGTCCCGGCTCAAAGACTGTTTTGCCGGCCAAGGCCATGGCAAAAATTTCCTGCCGCCTTGTGCCAGATCAAGATCCCGCCATTGTTGAAAAACAGTTGAAACAATATCTTGAAGAGCACGCGCCAAAGACCGTCACATGGGAAGTAAAACCTCTGCACGACAGCCCGTGGGCCATCACCGATATTAATAACAACGGCGTGCGCGCCATGGCCGCCGCCATGGAAACTGTGTGGGGTAAGCAGCCTTTGTATCGCCGCGAAGGCGGTTCAATCGGCGTTGTCGCCATGCTGCAAAATATTTGCGGCGTTGAATCAGGCCTGGTCGGCGGCGGTCTGCCCGATGACAATGTCCACTCGCCCAACGAGCGTATGCATTTGCCAACCTGGCACAAGAACATGGATGCGTTTATCCATTTCTTTTTTAACATGAAATAAAAGGACATAATGGAAGATAGAATTATTACCTACGGTGGGCAGGCAGTTATTGAAGGTGTAATGATGCGCGGGCAAAAAGCATATGCTGTTGCCATGCGTGCGCCTGACGGCACGATTGCGATTCACACAGAAAAACTTGCGAATGTATATCGTTCGGGCATTACAAAAATCCCATTTCTACGCGGCTCCATTCTTTTATGGGATGCCCTCGGATTGGGAATGCGTGCGCTCACACTTTCTGCGAATACCCAAACAGGTGAGGATGAAAAACTGGAAGGACCGGCTCTTTACTTAACGTTAGGCCTGTCTCTCACCATGGGCATTGGACTCTTCTTTTTGCTCCCCGCCGCACTGGGAGGTTGGGCCGAGCACCTTCTCACAAAAAATACACCCTCCTCCGGGCTTTGGATAGGCAACTTGCTCGAAGGAGTCTTGCGCCTTTTATTTTTGATCGGCTATATCTGGGGCATCAGTTTTATGCCTGATGTAAAACGCCTCTTCATGTATCATGGCGCGGAGCATAAAACCATCAACGCCTTCGAAGCCGGCGCAGAGTTGACTCCTGAAATTGTCGCAAATTATCCCATTGAACATGCGCGCTGCGGGACAGCCTTCCTGCTTACGTTGGTCTTACTTTCCATTTTAGTATTCACAGCGCTTGGCCCCATGTCAATTGCATGGCGGCTGGCCACGCGTATCTTATTCATCCCCATTCTGGCAGGCATTGCCATCGAATACATCCGCTGGACCGCCAATCATTTGGATAACCAAATTGTTCAATTGTTGATCAAACCCAATCTGGCTTTACAGCTCCTCACCACACGCACTCCTGATCTTTCCATGCTGGAAGTTGCAATCGCGTCATTTCAATCCATGCGCAAAGCTGAGCAGGAAACTGTATAACGTAGGGCTTTCGTAGCAAAAGAGACAGGCAATCGCCTGTCTCTTTTTATTTCCCATTTACCTTGTCTCATTATAATAAGAAGATGAGATCAAAAAGGATAATTAACTTTTTCCGTGTCGTTTTACTGGGTTTGATATTTTTGATGGGCGGCTATTATTTATTTACCAGAGGGCGCCCTGCGCCTGTACCAGTAAAAGAAAAAATAATGGATGGCGTGACCTACCGCCGCATTGTCCGCTATCTTCCGCATTCCATGGTTGCGCACGTTTTGATCATTGACAGGAAAGATAGAGACTTGCAATTCATGGTCACGCCGCCCGATGAAATTGACGGTGGTGTACTCAAGGCGCGTACAACCTCCCAGTTTCTGGAAGAATTTGGCGTACAGATCGCGATTAATGGAGATGGATTCTTTCCATGGTGGTCACGCAGCCCCGTGGACTATTATCCACATGTGGGGGAACCTGTCACGCCCAATGGATTTACCGCTTCCTATGGTGAACTCTACGCAGATGGCTTGCAGAATATTAATCTTGAACCCACTGTATACATCAGCCGCAGAAATGAAATTACTTTTAATCGGCCCCCCAATAAAATTTTCCATGCGCTTTCGGGCGACCGCATGTTAATACAAGGCGGCACAACCATCCCCGATTTGGACAATACCGAAATTGACCCGCGCACCGCAATCGGCATGAATCAAAATGGGCGATTTATTTATCTGGTTGTCGTGGATGGCAGACAGCCGTTTTATAGCGAGGGGGCAACCTTTGCCGAGTTGGCTGATCTATTCCAAAACCTTGGCGCGACCTATGCCATGAGTTTGGATGGCGGCGGTTCATCCAGCATGGTGATCGAAGGGAATGATGGGCAGCCTCTGATACTGAATTCTCCAATCGATAACTATATTCCTCTGCGTGAGAGACCTGTCGCAAATCATTTTGGTATTTATATCAAATAGATTTTTTGTGTAAAAAATTAAGGCAATATTTAATAAGCCGCCCATAGGGTTGGCTTATTTTTTTTATGTGCCCGCCTATATTGGATGAACGCTGTCCACTTTTTTTGTTTAGCAATCATATTGCAATACCGCCGTAATCCTGCTGTAACGCTATGCAGGGGAACACAGTTATACAATAGAAAAAATATTCTCTGTATTATTTGATGGGGAATCAATTTTGAAATTCTGCTGCATATATAAAATTAGCAGCCCCATCCTAATCACCCTGTCTGCCTCCATGAATTTGGGAGGAAATAAATCATATATGGAGGTCTGTTGATTAAAATAAAATTTTGAAATCTGATCCCCTGTAATTTAATTTTGTAAATTTATACTGCTACAAGGAGAATATAACTATGAAGTCGAAATATCTGTTTCAAGCATGGGTTGTGCTTGCCATGCTGTTCAGCACGATCGGTACCAGTCAGTTGGTGCAGGCCAAGTCTATTTCTGCAAATGTGCCGGCAGTTGAAATTGTCATGCGCAATTTGACATATTGGGATGCCGTTTATAGCGGTACGGTCAGCTCAAATCGTTATGAAAAATGGCCGCTTAGTTTTGCAGAGTCCCATAATTTTGTGGTAACGGTAACTCCAACCACTGGGGATCTGGCCCCGTTGCTTATCTTAATGGATGGAAGCAGCAACGAGATTTCCCGTTCTGTTGGTTCATTGAATAGTACTCAGCCTCTCGGGAATTATTATGTTCAAGTTCAACCGGAAGCAGGCAGTGGTTCCTACAATCTGACCATTCGTGAAGTGGTGGTAGATACGACACCGTCTGTAACCACCACTGTTCTCCCCTCAAATATTAAAGTGGACGAGACCGCCACAGCTACAGTCAGTTTGAACTATGTGCCTGCTTCTGGATACACCAGCGCTGAATTTACGTGTACATATAATTCCAATCTGGTTCAAGTAGGCAATGTCGTCGACTCAGGTCTTTTTGGTGCAGATGCAGTAATGGCGATCAATGGCCCTCAAAATAATAGTTTTATTGTTGCGCTTGCAGGCAGTAATGGCAATAAGGCTTCCACCAGCGCGGCTGCTTTTACATTTAGCGCCAAAGGCTTACTTGCTGGTGAGACCACCATTGATTGTACTGCGCGCGTTTCCAGCGGCGACAGCATTCTCACCGCTATCGCATCGACGGGCGCTGCGAGTCTTGTAATTACCGCCACACCTCCGCCTCCGACCACTGGCACACTTAGCGGACAGGTTCTTGCCAGCAAAACAGTCACAGTGAGTTTGCTTGCAGAAGGCGCCACGATTACTCCTGCGACCGCCAACCTGGACGGTACGTTTAGCATGACCGCTCCCGCCGGCACATACACAGTGATTGCCGATGCTGAAGGGTTCCTTAGCGCACAGGGCGCAGCCACGCTCACGGCTGGAAATACCACCATCATGCCCGTTGTGACATTGATCGCTGGTGATATCGATAATAACGATGTCATTGATCAGTTTGATGCGATGACGATTGGTATGAGCTATAACACTGCCAGTCCCGCCGCTGCAGATTTGAATAACGATGGCGTAATCAACGTTCTTGATTTGGAAATTTTAGCCAGTAACTATCGTAAGTCTGGCGCGCTCGCCTGGGAATAAAACCTCATCATTACATGGGGCGCACTTAATACAGTGCGCCCCTCATTGGGAGTTTCAATGAAATCCATTACATCTTTTATTTTTGCAATTATTTTTACATGCACCGCCTTTATTACAGTTAATGCGCAGGCCGCAGAGACAATTTGGGTGACCGTCAATACCAATGCATATAAAACTGGGGAAACAGTTATTGTGACCGTCAATTCAATTTCTGCCACACCGATTCAAGGTTTTACTTTTCAAATTCGTTATGACTCCAATTGTCTTAAACCTGTGAATGCCACCACACCCATCCCTGGGATGAATGGATTATCTTTGCCGCAGTCTACGGGTTTGGTGGATGCGTCCTTCGCGAGCACCACACCTCAAACTGTAAATGGCGTATTGGCTGAGGTGAGATTCATTACCCTGTCAGGATGCCAGACCAATCTAACGTTGGAAAGCGCCGCGCTCGCCATCCGAAATGAATCAGGATTCGCAGCTCCGCTTGCCGGGGTGACGGTTGGTGAAAAAACGATTGCTTTGAATATTGACAAGGCACAAGGCACATCTGACTCTCAGCCTCTATCAGGGACGCCGCTTTTACTTGATGCCGAGACTCCTGCCTCATCTGACCCCGCAATCCCCAGTTGGACAATTTCTTTGGCTGCCACGGTTTTGGGAATCGGCGGCGCGATTGTTGTGATTATCAGACTATTTAAAACGAAACCTGCTTCATCCAAAAAACATTAACCATCAATGCTGCGGTAGTCAGGTTTTTTTTTCTAAAACTCCGTTTATGAAATGAGAAAGACATGATTGTGAAACCTAAATATGTACTTCAGTTGATTGTTTTATTCGCATTGCTTGCTTCGCTTGTGCCGGGCAGTGTCAGTGCGCTGGCAGCGGCGCCCCCGCCAGTGGATATTTTTCAATTGCCCTGGGAACAGGGGCTTTCATGGATTGCCATGGATGGATTTGATAATGGCATACGGCGGCTTTCCACCAGCCCTCATAATTATAAAATGGGCGGCGCTGTGGATTTTGCTCCACATGTTAATATGAAAATTGGAGAAGACACCTCAAATTTTTGGGTGACGGCTGCGGCGGCTGGAACGATTATCGAGACATCAACCTGCCATGTCAAAATCGATCATGGCAATGGTTGGATTACAGAATATTGGCATCTGGATAAACTGCAGGTTGTAAAAGGCGCGGCCGTTTATCGCAATCAACGGCTGGGTATCATTGCAGATAGTAAATACCAAAAAGTTTGCGTAGGGAATGAATTCCCGGGCCCGCACTTGCATTTTGTAATGCGCCCAATTATGAAACAAACAGTTTTTGCAGGTTGGTCGATTAACTATAATACAATTACAAACATAACAAATTTTTCGAAGTCCGGAGAGACTGTTGGTTCGTATCAACCCATCTTAAATGTGCCCGGACTTCAAATTGCATGGCGCGATGCAATTATTTGGGACACTGTTTACATTGGGAGTGTGGATGCTTATCGCTATGAAAGATGGTCTCTCCAGTTAAAAGAGACGAATAAATTCACCCTGACAGCTGCTCCAGTCACCAGTGGTTTAACTCCGCTGATTGTGCTGCTGGATGCGAACGGTCATGAGATTACCCGCGCCGCAGGCTCATTAACCAGCACTCAGCCTGCTGGAACGTATGTTGTTCAAATTCAACCGCAAACAGGAAATGGTTTTTACACTTTGCTTTTGAAAAAGAACGATTTACCTGTTCTAACGCCAACACCTACACTAACTGCAGTAACACCAACTGCCACGCTTTCTATACCCATAACGCCAACGGCGACGCTTTCAACAGCAGTAACGCCAACCGCGACACTCCTGATGGACATTACTCCAACGCCCACGGTGATACTGTCAGCAACGATAACGCCGATATCAACTACGATAATTTCAACAGAGACACCACCCGCATGGATAACGCCAACGGCAACACAGACACCCTTGCCCACTGGCCCTTCTGTTTCGACAAATGTGATGCCGACAAGTATTAATATGGGCGGCACGGCCGCGGTCATCGTTAATTTGAATAATGTGCCAACCGAGGGCTATTCCAGCGCCGAGTTTATGTGTACCTATAATCCTATTTTTGCAGAAGTAAGTGCTATCACGGTTGCAAATCTTTTTGGCACCGACTCGGTAACCGCGATCAATGGTCCCCAGAATGGAAGTTTCATTTTTGCAATTGCAGGTAGTCATAGTAACAAAGCCGTTGTTAGCGGCACTGCTCTTACATTTAGCGTAAAGGGGTTGCAATTGGGGCAAACGGCAATTGAATGTACGGCGCGTATTTCAAAAGGAGATCAGATACTCGCTGGGATTCCTTCTCTGGGTGCGGCAAATCTGAGCATACTTGAAAATGTGTCTACTCTTGTTTTTACCCCTACCACCACATCAACCGCTTTGCCTTTGTCTGATCCTGTGTTGACTGGGCAGGTACTTGCCAGTAAGCCGGTTACTATTCGCTTATACAATACCGATAATTTGCTTGTTACATCCATAAATACTAACGTGGATGGGAAATTTAATCTGCTTGCTTCAGCAGGCACGTATACGGTAATTGCCGCGGCTGATGGTTTTCTCAGCGCGCAAGGTTCTGTCACACTTACAGATGGAAGTATTAGGACAATGCCCATTGTCAGCCTGCCGGCTGGTGACGTGGACAATAATGGCATCATTGACCAATACGATGCGATGACGATTGGCATGAGCTATAACACGGCATTTCCCACCTCAGCTGATTTAAATAATGATGGTCTAATCAACGTTCTTGATCTTGAACTGCTTGCGCGGAATTATCGCAAATCTGGTGCGCTGGCCTGGTAGTGGAATAGATTGGAACGTCCCGAAGATTTTAATCAAATCAATCTTCGGGACGTTTTGAATTAAAACGCGATCTCGCCAATCTGTTCAAAGTTGATATCGAATAATTCTTCGGCTGCGGTTTCCAACTCTGCGTCGGCGGCATCTCCGGCGCGGATGCCGCGATTGCAGTAGGAGCGATAAGGGCAGTAACTGCACTTCGCAATTTCGTCAGTTTTCGGGAAACTTGTGCCGAGCGTAGTCGAACCCATTGCGTTTTTTATTTCATGCGCAATTTTTGTCAGCGCGTCCCAATCTCTTTTGTATTGATCTGCTTTGTATATGAAACGCGCGGGCTCATTGGGAAAATCTGCGAACCAGTAGATCATTTCGATTTGTTCAGGCTCAAAAGGTTTCCCATGATTGAAATGTGCGCCAGCTTGAACAAGCAAAGCGCGATAGACACGCGTTTGCCAGCGGATCGCGAGCCATTCATTCTTCGGTCTTTTGCGATAGGTTTTCCAATCGAAGATGGTGACTTGATCTTTGCCAACTGCGATCAAATCATATTTGGCAACCAGACGAAATTTACCAAGCGGCGCGGAGAGACTGACTTCGGGATATAGACCCGTCATATTTTTAAAACCTGACAGGTCTTTGGCGATCAAGTAATTTTCCCACCAGCGTTGCAGGTTTTCAGTGTTGGCTAATTTGTTGATCTGTTCCGCAGGGATGCCGATCAGATGCTGCTGCACAAGACGATGAAAATATTCACCCTCTTTTTGATGCTTTTCGTTTTCGAGCGCGGGTTCAGATTCAATCGCGGGATAGGAAAGTCGTTTTAGGTAACGCAATTCAAAGCGGCGCGGGCAATCCTGATAATCTTGCAGGGATGATTGGCTGAGGGTGGTGAGATCGGGCATGGCTATATTTTGCCACAGTTTTCAGTTATAATCGCAAATATGATTTACGATTTCAGTTTTGGCAAATCCCCGCTTGTTATTGGTGCGCGCGGCTTCATTTTCACAGGGCTTTCTAGAATCGCGCCTGTATGCTGAAAGTATAGAAATATTTCGTCAACTTTCTTATGCCGCAGGCTTCCTGCGGCATTTTTGTTTTATTTTAGGCTTACGCAAAACCTGTTTTAACCAGAGACACTTGCGCCGTACGCCAGTGCGGTGTAAACGTAGACACTTGCGCCGCACGCCAGTGCAGGTGTAAACAAAGATAAAAACCGATTTTATCAGGCGTCTTGCGTAAGTCCTTTATTCTATAAAAATCTTTGTTCATCTCTGGTTATCACGGTGAATTTAATATAGGAAAATAAAATGATACAACTTCAACTCACAAACATCACTCTTATCCTCGGCGCCAAACGTATCTTTGAAAATTTAAATTGGGAAATCCAAAACGCGCAAAAGATCGGCCTTGTCGGTGCGAATGGCGCGGGGAAGTCTTCGCTTTTCAAAATGATCGAAGGCGAATATGCCCCCGAATTGGGCGGATTAATTACCCGCGCCCGCCTCGTTACAACGGGATACCTGCCTCAGGACCCGCAGCTTGATCTTACGCTGACGGCTTTTGACGCCGCGCTCGCGGGTAACCCTCGTATGGCCGAAATCCATGCTGAGTTGGAACGCGTGGAAAACAGTTTGGGCGATCCTGAAATCTATGGCAATGAACGCAAACTTCAGCAGGCGCTTGAAGTGCAGCATAAACTTATCGAAGAATATCACGCCCTCGGCGGAGACTCGTATCCCGCGCGCGTGCGTGATCTACTGCTCGGGCTGGGACTCGCTCAAAGTGAGCTGACCAAGCCCCTTTCAGTATTAAGCGGCGGGCAGAAAAAACTGGTCGGATTGGCGCGTCTGCTTTTAATCCGTCCTGCTGTTTTATTATTGGATGAGGCTGATAATCATCTGGATCTGCCTGGCAAAATGTTTCTTGAAAAATTAATCCGCGAATACGAAGGGACAGTGGTGCTGATCTCACATGACCGTTATTTATTAGACGCCGCCGCGACACACATCGCCGAGTTGGAAGATGGTAAGCTGACATTGTTCAGCGGCAACTATACAGAATTTGTGCTGGATAAAGAAGAACGACTGGCGCGGCAGGAAGAATTATTTCAAATTCAAAAACGCGGACTCGCGCGCATGGAAATGGCAATCAAACGCTATAGAGTTTGGGTGCAATTCAACGATAAATTTGCCAGCCGTATTCATGCCATGGAAGCGCGTATGGCGCGTGTAAATAAAATTGATAAACCCATTCTGGATCGCAAGCGCATGGAAATGCGCCTGAGCGGTTGGCGCGGCTCGAATAAAGTTTTGGAGCTTGCCGAAGTTTCAAAATCATTTGGTTCGAAGCAGGTATTTTCAAAACTCAACGAAACCATCTGGCATGGTGAGCGGGTCGGGTTGATCGGCGCGAATGGCGCAGGGAAATCTGTCCTGCTGCGCATGGTGCTCGGACAGGAACAGCCTGATGCAGGGGAGATCAAGATTGGCCCAAGCATCGCTATCGGACATTATGCACAGGAACATGAGACGCTCGATTTCAACCAAACGGTTGTCGATGCGGTGCGCTATGCGGGTGAAATGAGCGAGGGCAGAGCCACCGCTTTTCTATTACATTATCTGTTTACATACAAACAAGTGTCACAAAAGATCGGCGAACTCTCAGGCGGTGAACGCAGCCGCCTGCAATTGGCGCTGGTGGTTCTATCAGGCGCAAACTTTTTGCTGTTGGATGAACCCACCAATAACCTGGATATTGCTTCTGCAGAAGTGTTGGAACAGGCACTTGAAGATTTTGAAGGCACAGTGCTGGTCATTTCACATGACCGTTATTTTCTCGACCGCACCGTTGAAAGATTGCTCGTCATCGAAGAGGGTCAACTGGTTGAATATCAGGGCGGTTATAGCGACTATCTGGAAGAGAAGGAGAAGTGAATTACTAAAATTTTGAAACCCGAATTGCGCCAAAAGAACAACTTAGATACAGATGAATTCTGGTAAAGTAAAAACCAAAGGAGAACGATATGAACAGAAGAGACTTTTTGAAAGTAGCAGGATTGGGTGTTGCCGCCTCAGCTCTCGCATCTTGCGCCGCCCCTGTAACTGCTGAAGCGACACAGTCAGATTCAGCGTCGCTGCCCGTACTTGACTGGCAAATGGCAACCAGCTGGAGTGCCGGCTTGGATATCTTGTTCGGCGCGACTCAGAAATTCGCGGAACGTGTCAGCGCATTGACCAATGGAAAGTTCACCATCACGCCGCGTGCGGGCGGTGAGTTGGCGAAAGCCACCGAAGTGCTGGATGTGGTTTCTTCGGGCGCGGTGCCGATTGGTCACACGGCTTCTTATTATTACATTGGTAAAAGCTGGGTGATGGCCTTTGGCACGAGCCTGCCGTTTGGCTTGACTGCGTCACAGCAAAATGCGTGGCTCTACAATGGCGGTGGACTTGAATTGCTACAGGACTTTTATGCCAAGAAATTTAATGTGATTCAATTCCCTGCTGGCAATACGGGCGCGCAAATGGGCGGCTGGTTTCGCAAGGAGATTAACACGGTCGCAGATTTGCAGGGATTAAAGATGCGCATCCCCGGGCTGGGCGGACAAGTAATGTCTGCCTTGGGTGTGCAGGTGCAAACGATTCCTGGCGGTGAGATTTATCAGTCGCTTGAAACGGGCGCGATTGACGCGGCGGAATGGGTCGGCCCATATGATGATGAAAAACTTGGTTTGCAGAAAGCCACTGGATTTTATTATTATCCAGGTTGGTGGGAGCCAGGTCCTTCACTTGAGATGCAGATCAATTTGGATGAGTGGAATAAACTGCCTGCGCAATATCAAGAAGCGATCAAGGCTGCGAGTTATGAGGCGAATATCGGAATGGCGGCGCGGTATGATGCAGTCAACGGTGAAGCGTTGGAGCGTCTGCTCGCTGGCGGTGTGAAACTGCTGGCTTATAGTGATGAGATCATGCAGGCAGCGCAAGCAATGGCTTTTGAGCTTTACAATGCCAAATCTGCCGAAGATGCTGAGTTCAAAGCGATCTATGAAAAATGGATCGAGTTCCGCACCCGTATTCAGAAGTGGAACTTTACGAACGAATTTGCTTTGTTGAAGTTTATGGCAGAAGGAAAGAAGAGTAATTAGTGATTAGGCTGGCACAAAAGTAGATTTTTTGCTTTTGTGCCAGTTTTGTTTTATGGCAGGCTCTTGGCGGAAAGATCAATTAACCAGGTGACAGTTTGGGGAAAAATAATGACGATGATGAGTGCCAGCAATTGCAATGCCATGAAAGGCAGTGCGCCTTTGTGAATATCGGCGGTGGCAACTTCTTTGGGCGCGGTGGTTTGTAAATAGAAAAGAGAAAACCCAACGGGTGGAGAGATGAATGCGGTTTGCAGATTGATGGCAAAGACAACCGACAACCAAACCATATCTATGCCCAAGGCGTGCGCGGCAGGGACAAAAAGCGGCATGGCGATAAAACATATTTCAACGAATTCAAGGAACACGCCCAATAGGAAGATAGCGATATTTGCCACGATAATGAATCCCCAATATCCGCCTGGCAGGTTGATGAGTAAGTTCGTGATGAGTCTTTGTCCGCCGAGGCCGTCGAAGACCAGGCTGAAAAAAGATGAGCAAAACAGAATCGTGATGACCAATGCGGTCAGACGCGCAGTGGACTTGGCAGCCTCTTGAATCATTTTCCATGTCAGGCGTTTGTTCATCCACGCCAGCAGGCAGGCGCCGACTGCGCCCACACTGCCTGCTTCGGTGGGAGATGCGAGGCCGAAGAAGATACTTCCGAGAACGAAGAATACCAATAAGCCTGGTGGAATGATTACGCGGATCGATTTGCGGAACAAGTCTATTCCAGTGAGAGAAAATGCTTCGGGCGGCAGAGCAGGCGCGAGGTCGGGTTTGATGCGGGTGATGATGATGACATATAGCGCATAAAGGCTGGCTAGTAATAATCCAGGAATTAATGCGCCTAAAAATAAATCCCCAACAGGTACACCGATTTGATCGCTCAACACAACGAGGACGAGACTTGGCGGAATCATTTGTGCCAGCGTGCCAGATGCGGTGATGACGCCTGTTGCAAGTTGTTTGTCGTAGCCGTGGCGCAGCATGGTCGGGAGGGCGAGCATGCCCATCATGATGATGGTTGCAGCGACGACGCCCGTTGTGGCGGCGAGCAGTGTGCCAACGAGGATGACTGCCAACGCCAATCCGCCTCTGACTCTGCCCATCAGCCTGCCGACTGTTTCAAGCAGTTCTTCAGCCAGCCCCGACCTTTCAAAGACCGACCCCATAAAAATAAAAAATGGGATCGCGAGCAATGTGAAATCAGACATGGTGCCGAACCAGCGGCTTGGCAGAAGTTTAAGCAGGTTGAGATCAAATGCGCCGAGGGCGTAGCCAATGCCGCCGAAGAGGATTGCTGTCGCCGCAAACGAATACCCGACGGGATATCCGCTCATGATGAAAATAAAAAATCCGACGAACATGACGATGGCGAGCCATTCAAAATGGGTCATAAGGTCTCGTGTTTGAATGTTATAACGTTTTAACGTTGAACGTTTCGGATCATGGAAATATTCTTGATGATCTCTGAAATGGTTTGAAGCAGCAGCATACCAAAGCCGACGAGGATCATACTTTTAATCGGCGCGCGCGGCAGACCGTTGGGGTCGGGGGAGAGTTCCCATGTGCCGAATGTTCCGTCTGGTAAATGCCCCCATGATTGCAGAACAGGGTATGTCGTAACGTATAAACCAATGATGCAGAATGTAGTTAGGAAAAATATGTGACCGAGCAGGTCAACCCATGCTTTGGTTTTGGGTGACCAGTTGGTATAGAGAAAATCCACGCGCACGTTTTCGCCGTGTTTAAGAATGAAAGCAAAGCCAAGCAGAAAAGTAAGTGAGAATAAATACCATTGCAGTTCGATCAGCATGTTGGTAGTGAGTTTGATGCCGATAAACCTGCCAAGATAACGTGCAACCACATTATAGAATCCGATGGCAATGGTCAGTAAAACACATAGGGCGGATGCCTTGCCGAAATATTCGGTGATATTGTCAATGAAAGTTGAGAAATGTAGAAGCGCGCGCATGATTGTCCTTTGGCGAAGATGTCGAATCATAGCATAAAAATTCCAATACCCTGCCGTTCGATATTTAAATTTTTCAGGAATGTATCCTTTGGAGAGCCGCGGTGTTTATCCCAGCATGAGCATGAATGAAGTCTTCAAACAAATCTGGTACGCGCCTGCTTTTTCGAGTCTGCTTGAGAGCCGCCGTGAAGGGTTGATCATTGTTGGCGCGGGAGTAATACATTTGGGCTTGAATTTTGCGGGACTGCCTTCGTGGAATTGTCCCATCCTCGCTGCGACGGGCATTCCCTGCCCGGGCTGTGGGCTGACGCGTGCCAGTATGGCACTTATACGCGGCGATTTTGCCAGTTCATTTCAAATTCATGCTTTTGCCCCCATTTTTTTGTTTGCATTGGTTGTGATGTGTATTACCCTTGTTTTGCCTGAAACCCAGCGAGTTAACGTAATTGCAAAGATTTCCATGCTTGAGACGCGTATCGGGAGTACAGCATGGGTGTTATTTTTACTAATGTTATATTGGGCATTTCGTCTGATAGCATAATCAAGATTTTCGAGGAGAGTGTATTATGGAGTTTTCAGCTAACTTTGGTGTCGGTGGTGTTATTGCTTTTCTTGCAGGTATTGTGGTTCTCGTCAAGTTGTTTCAGAAGGAAGGCTTCTTGAAAGGACTGCTTGGTCTTATTTGCATGCTTTATACCTATATTTGGGGCTGGCAGAATATTAAGAATGAAGATTTGAAGTTGAAGACCTGGATGTATGTTTGGACGGCTGCGATTGTGATCGGTTTTATTATTGCCATGATGAGCGGTGGCGGCGGTGAAGAAGCATTTCGTTCAGTCTTTTCATTTGCATAAATAAATATCCCCAGTATGATATGGGAATAAGCGAATGCTGGTTATTGCCAACAAGGCAATAACCAGCATTTTGTTTTGCATTGACTGATTATCTTGAAATATACAAAATAGTATTTTATATATCGCTAATGGGTGAGTGTTTCTTTCATTCGTACCGAAATCTCATCACCCCAATTGAAAAGAAGATAGCTGCAAAACCAAGCAGGACTCCTGCTTCGGGCAGAATATCCACCAGCCCGCCGCCGCGCAGAACGAGATCAAGCAGACCTTGCATGGCCCAGGTGGTAGGCAGAATCTTGACAATGTTTTGCACGACTGTGGGGAATAACTCCAGCGGATACCAACAGCCGCCCATGAGCGCCATGACCATGCCCGCCATGATACTTAATCCGCTGGCTTGGCCTTCGGTTTTGATAAATGTGCCCATGGTCGTACCAATCGCCCCAGCGGACAATGCTGCTGCGGTCAATAGAACAAATAATGCGAACGGTTCACGTCCCCAATTGAGACCGAGTGCAAAGATTCCAAACAGAACGAGCAGACTCATTTGAATCAACGCCATCACGACCTGACCTGAAATCGTGCCAACCAAAAAGGTGGCTTTGCTGGTGGGTGTGGTCAGTACGCGGCGCAAGGTTCCCTGTTGACGTTCGTAAGCAAACAAGGCCGAAATGCCAAACAATGGAATGAACACCCAGGTAATCAATTGTCCAGCGGATGTATTTGCACGTGGATCATATTCAATATCATCGGGCGTGTTGCCTTCGATGACTGTTACTCGTTCAGGCGCATCGGCTTGAATGGTTTGGGCCAACTTCAATGCATCATTGAAATATGCCTGACGGTCAGCTTCTGATTCAAATGTGCCGTGTGCTTCCGCATCTTTGACTGCATTATTCGCGGCGTTGATTGCACTGCTGACACTGCGAATGGCAGTTTGTACGGCGCGTTCTGCAACTGTGGCGTTCAAGTTATTGGGCTGCTGACGAATATCCAATTGCGCGGTTCCAGCTTGAATCGATTCCAAATCCAACCCAGTAGGAATAACGAGAACGACCGCAGCGCGGCGTGAATCGAATTGCGATGTCGCTTCTTCCAAGGTCAATGCCTCGGGACGTACTGCTGTGGATTTTTCCAATTCAGCAATGAGGTCTTGTGAAATGGATGTATTTGCCTGATCGACAACCACAAGGCGCACGCGATTATCGTCATTGCCTGAGGGCGTGCCGCCTGCAAGCAACAGCGTGAAAATAATCGGCAGGATAATAAAGAAGATCAATTCGGATGAGCTTGCAAAGCGGACGATGGCGTCCTTCCATGCAATGGCAAATATTTTTTTCATACTTAACTCCATTAAATTTTTAACCACGAAGAAAACAAGGTACACAAAGGAAGTTCTTAAGGTTTTCCTTCGTGATCTTCGTGTCCTTTGTGTTTAAAGGTCTTATTTATTTCTGCACCAGATTATTTTTGCTAAACATGAAGACTGATATCAGGAACAAGATCATGCCCATTGAAAGCAGAGCAATGATCGGCGTGGAAAGATCCGCGAGTGTTCCGCCGAGACCCAGGGTGGTAAATCCATCCAGTGCCCATGAGTTGGGTGTGATCCTGCTAAAAGTCTGCACAAAGGCGGGCATCTGATCCAGTTGAATAAAACTGCCGCCCATGATTCCGAAGATCAACATTGTGGCTGAGCCAATGCTGCCCACTTGTGCAGGCGTGCGCGCAAATGCGGTGATGAGCATGCCCCAACCTGTTGCGCCGAAGACCGCGGCGAGTACCAGCACAACCACACCGAAGGCGTCACCCCATTTCAATTGAAAGAATAATGAAGATGCGCCGATCAGAATTAACATTTGGGCTGTACCTGTTAAGAAGATGCCAAAAATTTTGCCGCCCAGAATTTGGATCGAGTTGGTGGGCGAGACGAGCAGGCGCGGCAGCGTGCCTTGTGATTTTTCAGCAAGGATGGAACGCCCGCCATAACTGACGGTGTACATCAAAAACATCAACGCCATGCCAGGCGCAATGTATGCAAGCGCATCGAACTTGATGGTTTCGCCATTTGCAGTCGATGAATTAAGTTTGATCGCCAAATTATTTTCTGGCGGATTGTTTTGTAAACGCGCGGTCATCTCCTGACCTGCGGCTTGTGCCTGTTCAGGCGTGATGCGCCCGCTGGACATCAATTGCAAAATCGAAACTTGTCCGCTGACAGCGCCTTCTGCAACACGACTCAAAAACTCGTCAACGATGGCTTTGATAATGCCCGCGCTGGTGGGCCGTGATGGATTGGCATACACTTCGATTTTGACCGCTTCGTTCGTGGGATCATTTCCGTTTTGCGGGAGGATGCTATTTGTGAAACCTGCTGGGATGATGATCGCGGCTGCAGATTTATCTTCATCTACAAGCAGACGAGCCGCATCAGAATCGGACCCGACAGTTGGTTCCACCAAATCGGCCAGATCTGCCGAGTTGAAAGTAGCCACCAACGCATTACCCAATTGAGCGTTATCCAAATTGACAATGACAACAGGAATATTGGCAAGCCCGCTGCCTGAGTTATTGCTGAAGCGGCCTGTTACGAGGCCGAGGCCGAGCGTAAGTATGAATGGCGCGGCCAACATGAGAATTAACGCGGCGCGGTCACGGAATGCGATGCGCAGGTCTTTGATGCCGATGAGAAATGTTTTTAGCATAGTAATACTCGTTATTCGATAATTCAACATTCGGGTTATGAAGCACCAATATCGAATTATCGAATATCCTTAATCGCGCAACGCGCGCCCAGTGTGATGTAAAAATACCGCTTCAAGATTCGGCTCGCGGATATCAATCGAATGAATCTTGATGCCGCGTTCGTTGGCTTTTGTCACAACGGAGGCAAGCACATCTTTTGCGGAGGGTGTAATGATAGAAATTTCATGGTCAATCACATTGGCTTCCAATACTTCCTTGATGCCCTTGAAAGCTGTGACCAATGCCTGCGGATCATCATTTTCGCTGATATGTAAAATCAGCGTTTCGGTTTCGCCCACTTGTTTTGTTAGTTCCTTTTGGGTGCCAATGGCGATCATCTCACCGTGGTCAATGATGCCCACGCGATTGGAGAGTTCTTCGGCTTCTTCCATGTAATGGGTGGTGTATAAAACGGTCATGCCTTGCTTGTTCAAATCCTTGACCGTGTCCAAAATGGCGCGGCGGGATTGCGGGTCAATGCCCACGGTGGGTTCGTCCATGAAGAGCAGCCTGGGTTTGTGAAGCAGCCCAACGCCAATGTTGACGCGGCGCTTCATCCCACCTGAATAGGTTTTGACTCTGTCTTTGGCTTTATCCATTAAACCGATTTGATTCAATACTTCGTCCACACGGTTTTTGAGAGCCTTGCCGCTCAAGTTATACATCTGCCCCCAGAACATTAAGTTCTCGCGCGCGGTCAGGTCTTCATAGAGCGCCAGATCCTGCGGCACAACGCCGATCGCATTGCGGACTTGCATGGGATCTTTGACGATGGAATGTCCCGCAATGAGCGCGTCACCTGAAGTGGGCGCGTACAATGTAGAAAGCATCGAGATGCTTGTTGTCTTGCCCGCGCCGTTGGGCCCGAGCAGGCTGAATATCTCACCTTCATTGATTTCAAAGGAAATTCCTTTGACGGCGGTGAAGTCGCCATATTTCTTGACCAGATTTTGTACTTCGAGAATAGTAGACATAAAAACTCCTTTCGAGGCTGTACTCTATGATTAGATACGATCTATTATAGTAATAGTTTCAAAACTGTTTTCATTATTTCCTGATAAGTTTGTTCCGTTCAGACCAGTCTCTGAGTGTGATTGTTGGCGCACTGAGTAAGCGATTTGCCTCTTCTGCCGAGCCGTCTTCGCCGAAGCGTTCATAATGCCCCATCAAGGTAGCCATCCCTTTCAATTCTGGATCAAAGGAAATCATTCCCAAGATCGAAAGCATGCGCGTGGATATGGCAGAAACCTTTACACCGCGAGTTGCAATCTCGGTATAAATCTTCATCGCATCACCCATTGTGTAGGCTTCGGGACCAAAGATGTACAACTCTTTATTCAATGTTTCCTGAGTCTGGTAGGCGCGTGATACCATGCGCGCATAATCTTGTGCGGCAATCCAATGCAGAGGGTGAGCTTGATTTCCGATCAGTGAAATACTTTTGCCCCGCACAAATAGCGGCAGGGTTTCCATGAACCATGAACAACGGAAGATCGTGTACGGCACATCGCTTGCCTTCAAGGCCTGTTCGCCTTTGAACTTGGCGATGCTTTCAGGGGTATCTGCCTTTGCCTCACTGACTGCATAAGCGGAAATGATACTCACTCGCCCTACACCAGCCGCCTTTGCAGCTTCTGCAATGATGCGCGTACCGTGATGATCGACGCGGTCATAGTCTTCATCTTTGGGGCCGCCTTTCAAGTTGATGTGGACTCCGTCACAGCCTGTCAGCGCAGCTTTAAGCGCTTCTGAATCTTCATAACTTCCTTTGAAAATTTGATATCCATCCCCGAGCATGGATTTTGCTTTTTCAGGATTGCGTGCCAGCAAGCGAACGTTGAACCCATCTGCTTTGAGTTGTTGGGCTACAGGTTTGCCGAGCAAGCCTGTCCCGCCAATGACGAGAATTGGTTTTGTAGTCATTAATTATTTCCTTTGTTTGATATTTGACGATGCCAGTATAAAAACACTGGTGCGCCGATAATTTCTAAAACTGTAAATCCAATAAATGGAATGGGGGGCATACCAATGATGAGCATGGAGAGAACTCTCCCAATACCGCCAAGGAAGATCATGCTCCAAAGGATGCGATAAAGCGGATAGTGTTTTTCAAGGTCGCGCACTGTGGCAAGAACGGTAATACCAAGCCCAAGCCATACGCCGCCCAAAAATCGCAGGTCACTATCCAGCAGAGCGGAATGTGGAAGGTGTAGTTGTGCAAACAGCGGATCGTTGATGCCCATCATGGTTAACGTGCCAGTGATGGTTGGGACGAGTCCCAGAATGGTTAAAAGAATTTGCAGAAGTTTGCGAGACATCATTATTTTCCTTTTGGCATTTCCATTTGGGGCAACTTGCGTACGCGCGGCAGGGTTTTCTCAAGCCACACGATTTCATTTTCATAGTGATTCAAGCCATAATCAAGCGTTAATTGCCAAAGGTCACGCAAGCGTTTGATACCAAGCTCTTTGTGATTTTGGTCAATGTGCATCTGGGCAGTTTCATAATCAATAAGACAGGATCGTAAAGTTTCGATCCGTTTTTTGAATAGATTTTCAATATCTTCATTATTAACCCCATGTGCAAAGAAAACCTGAATCAGCCACGCTTCTCGTGTGACATCCAATGGCAATGGAGTGGATACCCAGCGACGCAACTCGCCTCTGCCTTTATTTGTGGTCTGATACTGCTTCCGATTGGGTTTCCCCTCCTGTGGAATCACATGCGATTCCACAAAGCCATCCTTTTCCAAAGTCTCCAACGCTTTATAAATGTGACTTTGCGTGGCAGACCAAAAGTGGGTAATAGACTGGTCGAAGATTTTTTTTAAGTCATAGCCGGACATCGGCTGATAATCAAGAAAACCGAGAATGGCGTGCGCGAGAGGCATAGATACGCTCCTTTAGGTATATATCTATATAGGAGTATATCTTTATAGATATTATTTTGTCAAGGGAGGATTTTTATATGCGATTGTATTTTTTTAGAATATTTTGCATTTCATCATGCGGTAAGGCTTTGATATTAAGTTGATTATGCCCAACCATATCCTCGGCCGCGATGAGGGAGTTGATGATGGCTTCCTCGGTTGCGTACGCAGTTGCATATAATAATGGGTCAAGGTGATCGTTGGAGAGTGTCTGAATATTTGACAGCCCATTTTCATCTCCATGTGCAGCACTTGGGTTCGCTGTGGAGAATGCCAGAAAGATATCGCCAGAGCCATTTCCGCCCATGCCGCCTGTGCGAGCCATACCAATGGCTGCCCGTCTCGCCAGTCTCTTAAGTTGATGGGGGAGCAGCGGCGCATCGGTTGCGATTATGACAATCAATGAGCCATTCTCTGGCGCATAAGGATTTATGCCTTTTGAGAAAGGCGCATATTCTGTGAGGTGACTTCCCACAGGCATACCGGCAATATTGAGTTGATATCTTTTGCCAAAATTGGTTTGCGCCAAAGCGCCCACCGTCCAGCCGCCAAGCTTTTTTGGAAGTGTACGCGAAGAAGTGCCTGTACCGCCTTTGAATTCATAACAGATCATGCCCGTCCCGCCGCCGACATTGCCTTCATCGATCACGCCGGATCTCGCGGAATTCAATGCTTGGATCACGTGCTCTTCTTTTACATGGAAAACATTCATATCGTTCAGCCACGCATCGGCTGTCTCTGCCACTACAGGGCAGGACCATGGCTGATACATCGCATTATTTTTTATCTGCCAGGCAATGATCGTATCGCGCACAATGCCAACGCTATGCGTGTTGGTGATTCCGATTGGCCCTTCGAGCAAGCCGCCTTCTTCGACCCAGGCGGTGCCTGTCATTTCACCGTTGCCGTTGAAGGAGTGCATCCCTGCGTAAACAGGCGTGTGATCTTTCGACCCGCGCGGATGAATGATCGTCACGCCTGTCCGCGCTGCGTCACCTTCGATGATGGTTGAATACCCAACGGTAATTCCATCATTATCTGTAATTGCATTATATTTTCCCGTTTCGCCTTCAAATGGAATTCCCAAATCCCGTGCGCGTATTTTCTTCATAGATTTTCCTTTGCGATTTTTATAAGTTGAATGGCGATGCTATTCATAATTTCATCAGGCACGCCGTCCATTGCCTGTGATTGGACGCGCGTGTCTATTTCATCGTTGACATAATCCACGACGACGAATTCATCAGCCAAAGCGATTTCTGTTGAAAACCAATCCAGTTTGCAGATGGATGCGATGCGCTGCGTTACATCCCGCAGCCTGCCCAGGCGATCCTGTGACTCTTCTTCCGCTGTGACATTTGTGTATATGTGCGTAGTCGTATCCCACCAGCAGGGATAGGTTTCACCGTTGGCATAAAAGACTCGAAACCACGCGGGCGTATCTTCAATACTACGCGGCGTGACATGCGCCTGAATCAGATACTTCTGTTCAGGGAATTCCATGCGCGCCTGTAGAATTTCTTCAACAGATGATGCGCCAAGAATCACGCCTTCACCGCCGCCGCCGTTGGATGGTTTGATTACAAATTTTTCACCAAGCGGAGTCAGGTCAATTTGCGGGACGACAGGCTGTTCAAGAAAAGGTGCAAGCAAAATTGTGTAGGGTGTATGCAGCCCCGCGCTGATCAGTTCAAGGTGCATGGTGGCTTTATCTTCACACCATATCGAAACCTCAGCCGGGTTGATGCGCTTTGCGCCGAATTCTTTTGCCCAGCGTGGAATGGGATCAAAAATGGCTTCTCCCTGTCCGCGATGGAGCAGGGTTTTGAAAGTTAATACGCCCTTGTACAGTGCCGTGATGGATTCAAGCAGATTATCAGGTTTGATCTGCCAGAGTGAAATACCTTCTTCAATGCAGGCTCGTTCCACCATTCCAACAAAAACATCATCATATTCCCAGTACCAGGGCAGGCATAAGTCATAGCGCATGGAAGAATTATAGTCGAAGGTTGAAGGTCAAAGGTCGAAGGTTTTTGAGGCTCAATGGGAATTCCCGTGATAGACCAGTATATGTGGCCATGCGGCGTAAGTCGGATTGCCAATCCGACTTACATCTGGCGGCACATCACGGCAAATCCTGGAGAACCGTTTTTGACTTGGAACTTTTGACCATCGACATTCTTAATCGCTGGTAAAATGGACGCACAAATTTCAGAAAAGGATAAATAATGAGCAAAGATACAGTACAGGATGGTTTGGTTATTTCAATTGAATATACATTACGCGTGGATGGAGAAGTGCTGGATTCGTCAGATGATGCCGGTCCTTTGCAGTTTCTCGCGGGGTATGGCAATGTTGTCCCTGGGCTTGAACGCGACATGATTGGCATGCAGCTCGGCGAAAGCAAGGATGTTGTTGTTAAACCTGAAGATGGCTACGGCGAATTTGATGACGAGGCATTTATGGATGTGCCGCGCAATGAATTCCCTGCCGATATGGAAATTGAAGTGGGCGCCGAATTAAATGTGACCGATGAAGACGGTCAGGAACAATATGCGCGCGTAGAAAACCTGACCGCTGAAAGTGTGCGTCTTGATTTCAATCATCCGCTGGCAGGCGCAGAATTGCACTTCAGCGTCAAAGTGGTGGCGCTACGCGACCCAACCGAAGAGGAACTCGACCACGGTCATGTGCATGAAGAAGGACACGAACACTAGAGTTTATAAAAATCGCTCACGAATTAATTCGTGAGCGATTTTTTCTTTTCCTGCCAATTTAACGCCTGCCTGATGCCAAAACCGAATACTACCAGCCCTAAAACCAGCCCGCCGAAGTTGCTAATAAACTCATAAACCAACTCCCATTGGCTGCCAAATAAATATCCCAGACCGCCATAAAGAGCGATCCATATGATTTCGCCTGCGATATCATAGGTGATAAATTTTGAGAATTTATATCCACTGCCGCCCGCAATCAAATTGGTAGGGACTGCCACTGCGGTGACGAGCCAGCGGGTGAGGAAAATTGCGAGTCCCGCACGTTGTTGAAAGGATGCGCGTGCTCTTCTCCATGCGGGAGATTGTCCGAAACGCTTTTGGACTGAGTCTTTTGCATAATACCCCATGCTGAAACTAAGGGAGTCTCCAAGCAATACGCCGACCAGCCCGAGGATGGCTGCGCTGGAAATATCTAAAATGCCCTGTTGACCAAATGCTCCAGCCGCGATAACAACCACCGATGCGCCAATCGGTAAGCCAAGCGCCCCAAGAAAGAGAATCAATCCGATCAAGGGCGTGCCGAAATTAATGACTTGTGTAAGAAGAAATTCAGACATTTAACCTGCTATGGTGTGGCAGTTGCTGCGGGTGGGGGGATTTTTGTTGATTCAGGATCAGGCTTCGGCGGGTGTGCAGTTTGTTCCGTCAAAATAGTTTTCTTGACCAAATCCAATACATGTCCATCCTGGTCGGAAAAATATTCCTTGTTGATATCTTTTAAACTTTTATCTTTATTTGCAAATGGAGAGATATCCAGCGCTTCAAAGATTGCCCTATCATGAACATGATACATGTTCGAAATAAATGGAACCGTCATCCAATCGCGCACCAATTCAACATCTGTTTCCACATTGCCTGAGGGCGGCGGGCGGTGGCCGTTAAATTTTCTAAATGCGTGGAACACCCGCATTCCAAAAAATACGATAATCACAAAACCCATCCCGATGAGCGCGAAGGTCATTGCTTTTTTCTTTGTCATTGTTTTTTCCTCGGTGGGAAATTAGTGGATATGATTATTTTACACTTGGATGAGGGTGAAGAATATAAAGAAATTGTGTGCATTTATAAAAGAACGGCCTGAATGTTTCAGGCCGTTCTTTGTAGGATTTGTTTTTTTTAATCCTGCCATTCCAATTCAAAACTGCCGATGAACACCGTATCGCCTTCTTGAACGCCCGCTTCACGCAGGGCTTTATCTACGCCGAGTTTTTCCAACAGTTTTTGGAATCGGCGCAGGGAACCGTCATGTTCAAAATAGGTCATCTTGGCAGAGCGTTCAATGGCCACACCCGAAACGCGCCAGTTGCCACCGTCTTCGCGTGTGATCTCGAATAAATTCGGGTCCACATCGGGTCTGTAGACGGGCAGCGTATCTTCCGCTTTATCAACGGGAATATCAGCCAGTTTTCGATGCGCGGCGATTAAAATATCGCGTGTGTTTGTACGAGCCATGGCAGAGGCTGTAATAATTTCCACTTTTTTCTTTTTGAAGCTGGCCTTGATTTCCTTAAGGCGTTCCTGCACATCGGGTTGGTCAATTTTATTGATCACTACGATTTGCGGCTTGGTGGCCAGTTTGGGATCGAAAAGCGCCAACTCACTATTGATCTGGCTATAGTCAGCGAGCGGATCTTCAGACAAGCCATCTATCATATGAATCAGCACCCGCGTGCGTTGAATGTGACGTAGGAAATCATGACCCAATCCCGCGCCTTCCGCCGCACCCTCGATCAAACCCGGAATATCCGCCATGACAACGGTTGTGTCCAGATCAATATTTGCCACGCCGAGATTAGGTTCAAGTGTGGTGAATGGATAATCGCCAATCTTCGGTTTGGCATTTGTCAGCGAGCCCAACAAAGTGGATTTGCCCGCATTGGGCAAACCGATAATACCAATATCAGCGATGAGTTTCAACTCAAGTCGAATCAATTTTTCTTCATGCGGCTCGCCGCGTTCGGCTGTACGCGGCGCCTGATTGCGCGAAGTGGCAAAATGTTGATTGCCCAATCCGCCGCGCCCGCCTTTACAGACCAAAAGTTGTTGGCCTGGTGTAGTAAGATCGCCAAGCAGCGCGCCCGTCTCTGCGTCATAGACCACCGTGCCAGGCGGCACCAGGATAATGCGGTCTTTTCCACCACGGCCGCTTTTTTCTGAGCCGCCGCCTCTTTTGCCTTCATCCGCTGCGAAAGTCTCGTTTTGTCGAAATGCAGAAAGTGTATTGAGTGTGACTTTTACCTCAAAAATAAGGTTGCCGCCCCTGCCGCCATCGCCGCCATCCGGGCCGCCCAAAGGTACAAATTTCTCGCGGCGGAAATGCACCATCCCGTCGCCGCCTTTACCTGATTTTACATGGATATTTACGTGATCTATAAACATTTTGGTCTCATTATCTCTACATTTTGGTCTTACGATTTTTTCAATTATAGTCGCTTCACGGTCATTTCGTTAAATATGAAGGCTTCGGATACCAGTCTGGTATCCGAAGCCTTGACAATCTGCTTATCAGGCTACACTATTTGACCAATTTCCACGCTGCGGGCAAAGCCAGCGAAGCCGCGAACAATTTGATAATATCACCAATAAGGAATGGAATCAACCCAAACGTAACTGCCTTACTAAAACTGCCCATCACCACAGCCAGCCAGGTCACTCCACAAACATAAATGATGACCGTGCCGATCAGAAATGGGATGAAGGAAGTACGCACGCTTCTTTCATAGCCGATTTCTGCCAGCCGACCTATGACATACGCTGCGCCGACAAATCCCAGCAGATAGCCAGCAGTTGCCCCAGTCAGCACGGATAAGCCATGTGCGCCGCCAGCAAAAAATGGCAAGCCGAGAGCGCCTTCTGCCAGATATAAAGTTAAGGAAGCCGCCCCGCGTTTTGAGCCTAACGCCGCGCCGACCAGTAACACGCCAAATGTTTGCCCGGTAATTGGCACAGGTGTAAACGGCAACGGGATTTCAACTTGTGCCAAAGCGGCTACAAACAATGATCCAAGGATGATCAGTGTCAGGTCGCGCAGCCAGGTTGCAGCGCGGGGAAAGAAACGCAGAGAAACAGTTGGAGCCAGTGTGGTCATATTCAAATATCCTATTTAATATATTAATTACATCTCTTCCACAAAAAAACGCAGACGATTCAGGGTGCTCCACTCGGTGCTTTCATCTTCATATTGCACTTCCACACGGTCACCATCTACATTAAGGACAATCACATCGTAAAACAAATCATCCTTTGCCGACTTGCACTCAACCTGATCGTCCGCTTCCACGATGTATTCTTCGAGATAATCGGCGTCGGTCCATTCCTCTTCGCCAGTATCAAAGCGGATGGATATATCATCGCCTTCGATTGAAAGAATTGTGGCTGGGTAAAAGTATTCATCCTCATCCCAAAATGCAAACGTGCGGTCGCCTTCATTCCAATATTCCATTGTTGTTATCCTTTTTAAACTGTATTGAAATTTTCTTTATTTATTATAGCAAAAGTTTTGCGAAAAATGGGCGGTAATAAGCATTTGCGGCAAAATGGAATACTAAAATTCTGAAAGTCTAGTAAAATTCACAACACACACATGAAACAATTTTTCCCTCAAGTTAACGACCTTCCCATCGATAATTCTTTGTCAGGCGCAGAGGGGTATTTTCGCAATTCGAATACGACGGGCTTGATCGAAAAACAGTTAAACGCCAATCAGTTCGCTGTTCTGCTGTTTGTCAGTGGAGCGCCGGGCACGGCGTATATGCTTGAAAATGGTCAAAGCCATCCAATTCTGCTGACAGAGTTTTCAGCCCTCCATAATGAAGCCAAACAGATGCGTGCCATTCAGGTACCAGATGTTGCTGGGCGGCTGGCATTATTGGCTTTGGAATCTGAAACAAAGCATACCTACTTAATTGCCGGCTCGCAGGCCTGGGGAAAACAAATTGATGAATGGCAGCAGCAGCGCTGGAATGGATTGGTTGAGGTTACTGCCAGAAAAGTGCATGGTTTTGCACTTTTCTGGCAGGGTGAACCCCAAAAATTAGACACAATCTTTTCCACCAGACAAGGCTTTGTCTCGGATTTCCCTGAAATTGATGACGATCTCGTCTGGGATATTGTTACATACTCTCTTCCTGTTTCTGCACAAGCCTATCAATGCGCAATATTGCGGCAAGGAGCCATGCATTGGAGTCACAAAATCCTCAGCCGCTATCAGGAAATGGTTGGAATTAAACTGTTACAAATGATGAATCGTGAACTGAACCGCCAAATTCAACCCTGGCGTTGGAATATTGAGCTTAACGAAAGCAATATGCTGGACCGCCATTTTTTTGCCCATCTGACCGATGCTGCGCATGCATATCGTGCCTTATTCATGGCGATGGGCGCCCAGATGAATATTGTGATTGGAAATAATTTAACTCAGAGGTTGCTCAATGAAACCTTTGAACAAACTCATCCTGATGAACGAGCCATTCTACAAGCGCAGCGTTTAATTCCCGCTGCATTTTCGGAATAAGCATGATGCAAAACTCAAATAGATCAAGCTTCAAATTCTCCCCGCTGCAATTTATACAACTCAGTGCGGTAGTATTTTTAATCCTGCTGGGGCTTATTGTCTGGGCCTATTACACCGAACCCTTGTCTCAAACTCTATCTCCATACTGGAATGATAAATTAATTGATATTCTTATCCTGATCCCTGCAGTTTTTGCGGCCAGCGCAGGGATATTATTAACCCGCCAATTTGAAAAAGGTGAAACTCCTTATCGTATCTGGCAGGCTTTTACTATTGGATTGTGGTTCTGGGTGGCAGGTGAGGTTAGCGGAGCTGTTTATGATGCAATTTATTGGTATATAACATATCCTGATTTTCGATTAACAGATATATTCTGGCTGCTTGGATATTTATTCCTCGGGCTTTCGCTGTATTACCAAATGCGTCTCGTTTATGGAGCAAAAAATAACAATCGTCTTCGCCTTTATCTGGGGTTGGTGGCGCTTGCATTATTGATTGCGGCTGGGCTAACCAATCTGGCTGAAAAGGCAGGTTTGGGAGAAGGTTCGGCCTGGATCATTTTATTCATTACTGTATTGTATCCAGTATTTGACCTGACAGAGGGCGTGATCGCGATTTGGCTTTCCTTCCTTTTCGGGCGCGGACAATGGAGCCGCCCGTGGTGGGGTCTAATTTTGTTTGCATTAGCCGACAGTGTGAATACGTTTTACTGGCTCGGGGGATATGGCTTGATTCCTGTCATGGCGCAGAACATGCTGGATACCATGGCGCTGATTGCATATCCAGCCAGCTATATGGTGGCTGGATTGGCATTACTTTCAAATTATTTTGTTTTACGTTACGGTGAAGACAGCGGGCTGTTGAGGGTTGTAAAGAGAAGTGAAATTCATAAATCTGAAAGATAAAAAATGGAGACGATTTATCGTCTCCATTTTTTATCTACGTATAAAGCCTATGGATGATTCAACTTAAATTCAAGAGATTGTTTTACGGCGGGCCATTCCAAATTGATAATGGAAAATACAACGGTGTCACGATATACGCCATTGGCAGAGCGTTGGTGATTTCTTAGCACGCCATCCTGTTTTGCTCCCAGCCTTGCAATCGCTGCGCGAGATTTGTGATTATGCCAGTTTGTGCGGAACTCCACTGCAATCGCATCCAGTTTCTCAAACGCATGAGACAGCAGTAGATATTTACATTCGGTATTAACCGCTGTGCGCTGATAACTTTCTGAATACCAGGTGTACCCAATCTCCAGCCGCTGATTGACCTGGTCCACATTGCAGTAGCGGGTGGCCCCAATAATTTTATTGGATGCCTTCTCGCGGACAATGAATGGCATCCACCCCGCATTCTCGCGCAGATCCAATGCGGCTTTGATGGTTGCTTCCGCTGTTTCAGGCGCAGGAACGGAAGTAAACCATAATTTCCATAATTCTCCATCTTTCACAGCGGCGATGATTCCTTCCAGGTGCTCAAGAGCAAGCGGTTCTACAAGCGCATGTGTTCCTGAAAGGGTAACTGGTTTGATCCATCTCTTTTTCATAACCTATCCTTTATTGTTTGATAGCTCAACAGACGGGATTGTAAAACAAAATGTTGAGCCTTTGCCCAGCCCTTTTGATTCAACTCAGATTCTTCCGCCGTGGACTCAATCTGCCGTTCCAGCCTTTCCTTCTCAGACGGGCTACTCTTACATCCAGACCCGACAGGTTTCCACGAAGCCATCATTAACCGAGTCCTATTTCATTCACAGAAGTCCGATTGACTCGCGCCACGATAAAACCTGTTAGGGTCTTGGCATTGCATATCACTCATTATGGCAAACAAAAGAAGTCGGATGAATTCTATCACCCGACTCTCAACTACAAAACTACGAAACTATTCAACCACCAAATTACTTTTTCCCAAACTTTTTCATCAAGACATCCTGCAAAGTGGGTACACCGATCTCCTGCAGTTCATAACGCACACGCTGATGCGGCTTCGTAATTTTCATCACGCGGGAAAGATCAATTGGCGTACCGATGATGACCAGATCCACATCAGACTTGTTGATGGTTTCTTCGAGGTCTTTGGTCTGCGCATCGCCGTAGCCCATGGCTGGCAAAATTGGCCCAGTCTTCGGATACTTCGCATACGTAGCCGCAATTGATTTCACTGCAAACGGACGCGGGTCGACGATCTCTTTCGCGCCGAATCTACGAGCGGCAATATATCCAGCACCGTAGGCCATCTCACCGTGAGTCAGAGTCGGGCCGTCTTCCACCACCAAAACGCGCTTGCCTTGAATCGCATCGGGGTCATCCACAAAGAGGGGAGAGGCCGCTTCGATTTGAATTGCATTCGGATTGAGCTTGCGAAGATTCTCGCGCAGCTTGATCACATTCTCTGCATCCGCCGTATCCACTTTGTTGATGACGAACACATCCGCCATGCGTACATTCGTCTCGCCAGGATAATACGTTGACTCATGTCCGGTGCGGTGCGGGTCTGCGACCACAATTTGCAAGTCAGGTACATAAAACGGGAAGTCATTATTGCCGCCATCCCACAAAATAATATCGGCTTCGGCCTCGGCCTTGCGAATGATCTTTTCATAATCGACACCCGCGTAAATAATCACGCCGCTATCAATATGTGGTTCGTATTCTTCACGTTCTTCGATCGTGCATTGATATTCATCAAGATCATCGTAGCTTGCGTAGCGCTGAACTTCCTGCGCCACAAGATTTCCATAAGGCATCGGATGACGAATGGCCGCGACTTTGTATCCCATTTCTTTGAGAAGTAAAGCCACACGCCTCGTGGTCTGACTTTTGCCTGATCCCGTCCGAACGGCACTGATTGACACGACAGGCTTGGTCGATTTGATCTGCGTATTGTGCGTACCCATCATACGGAAATCTGCACCGGCAGCGTTGACCATTGCGCCCTTGTGCATCACATATTCATGCGGAACGTCACTGTATGAAAAGACAACCTGCTCTACATTGTATTTCTTGATCAGGTCAAGCAGTTCTTCTTCGCCGCGAATCGGAATCCCCTTTGGATATAGCTCGCCAGCGAGTTCCTTGGGATATACGCGTCCTTCAATATCGGGAATTTGAGTCGCAGTGAATGCGACCACTTCATAATCCTTATTCCCGCGGAAGAAGGTATTGAAATTGTGGAAGTCGCGGCCTGCGGCTCCCATGATGAGGGTTTTGATCGGCATAGGAATCTCCTATTGTATAAACCGCACTGAGGACAGTGTCCGAAAAACTCGGTATTGGGTTTTGAGTTTCCTCGTTTTTACCCAGTTCGGTTATCTACCTTTATTAAACGAGAAAACAGGCTGAAAGCATAGATAACTTTCAGCCTGTTTTTTGTATGACACTTATGTACTTGACCGCAACTCACAAATGGCGGTCTACGATCTGCGGTCGTTCTTTACATCACATCCGGTGACTGAATATCCAACAACCGCAGAGCATTCTCAATTGTTTGTTTTGCCGCCATCACCAATTGCAAACGCGAATTTTTTACTTTTTCATCTTCAGTTTGCATCACATTGACAGCGTGGTAAAACGAATGGAAGGTATTCGCCAGATCATACGCGTAGGCCGCCATCACCAGCGGACGGTACTCATTCGCGGCCTGCTCCACCGTTTGCGGGAAGCGTGAAATCTGCTCGATCAACTCGATCTCATGCTTTGTAAGTTCGTAGTTGAATGTTGAAACGTTTAAACGTTCAAACGTCGGGCTGCCTGCTTTTTTCAAAATCGAGTTTGCCCTCACATACGCATTCTGAATATACGGCCCCGTCCGTCCGTCAAAAGATAAGGCTTCGTTGATATCGAACACAATATCTTTGTTGTTATCCACCGAAAGCATCGAGTAGGTCAATGCGCCCATACCGATTTGATAGGCAATCTTCTCGCGTTCCTCGGCAGGGATATCGCCGCTCTTCTCCGATTCAACCGCCAGCACACGCTTCACCGCTTCATCGGCTACATCTTTGAAAAGCACCACCCGTCCGCGCCGCGCTGACATGGCGCCTTCTGGCAGGCTGACAAATCCATAACCGAGATGATAGCATTTTTCTGATTGTGGAAAGCCCCATAATTTGAGAATCGCAAATGCCTGCTGTAAATGCAGCGCCTGACGTGAATCAACCACATAAATCGAGCGGTCAACCTGATATTTTTCAAACTTAACCTTTGCCAAAGCCAGGTCTTTTGTCAAATACAAGGTTGTGCCGTCTTTTCGCAGAATTACATTTGTGCGATATTTTTCTTTTGTCAGTCCAAGTTTTTCATCGATCTTCACGATCACCGCGCCGCCTTGAGGGCGCTCGTCTGTGGCGATATCTTTTGCGATCAACTCATCCACAATCACCTTGGATGGCTCATCCACTTCACTTTCGTAGAACCACACATCCATTTTTACATCGAGCATTTTCAGCACTTCGCGCAGTTCTTCCAAACTCCATTCGCGGGTTTCGCGCCACAATTCACGCACATACGTATCGCCTGCATCCCACTTGCGATACATCTCGCGCCGTTCGACATCGTAGGCTTCACGTTGCGCGGTTTGTTCAGGCGTTTCGTTATCCTTCTTTTCGAGTAGGGCGGTGGCTTCTACATAAAGTTTCGCCAGCCATTGACCGCGCTCATGCACACCTTCAGGTTCCTGCCCTTTATACAACTTGTCATAGATCCACATCACAGTAATCACACCGAGTCCCAGGTCACCGGGGTACGAAGCGCGGATTGTTTCATAGCCTGCAAACTCCACCAGCCGCGCAAGCACTTCGCCTAAAATCGTATTGCGCGCATGCCCAATGTGAAACGAGTGGTGTGTGTTCGGCTGGGCATATTCAACCATGACTCTTTCATTTTTTTTTGCACCCCGCCCAAAGTCCAGGCCTGATGCGAGCACTTCATCCACAACTCGACTCGCATACGCGGCAGTTGAGAAATATAAATTAAGATATCCTTTCACCGCATCAATGCGACTAATCCCATTCACGCTTCCGATTTGCGCCTTGACTTGCTCGGCCATCTCTTGCGCTCTCTGCGGGACGGGTTTTCCACCCTTGCCCGCGCGCGCTTCATTGGCAGCGGTCTGAAAAAATGACGTGGCAAAACCCCATTCGCCTGCAAAAGGGATGGGCTGCCATTTGAGTTCAGCCAGCGGAATATCATTCGCGGCGCAGAATTCTTTTATTTTTGCTTCGATGAGTTGTTGTTCTTTTGTAAACATATTTTTATTATAGCCGAGGGTTGGGATGAGAGGTGAACAAAAACGGGAGCGCCAATGGCGTTCCCGTTTAATGATTTGCTAAAAAGCAAATTATAAGTCAGTCGCTTATTTAGCGGCTTTCTTTTTCTTTTTGGAAGCGGGGTCTTCAGCCACGGGCGGGTTGGCAATAAATGCAGCCAGACGCTTCATCAGACGGCCCTTACGGCGTGAAGCGTTGTTCTTGTGGATCACGCCTTTTTCAGAAGCCTTATCCAAAGTGCTGATCGCCTTTAATACGGCTTCTTTTGTGTTGGGTTCGTTCTCTTCGAAAGCATTGCGAGCAGCATTAACAGCAGTGCGTGCAGCACCACGGAGGTTACGATTACGAATGCGATTTTTCTCATTCTGACGATTACGTTTGATTTGTGATTTAATGTTAGCCAAGGTTTTCTCCAAAAATATCTTGCTTTTCTTTATGACAGCGCCCTATTTTACATGAGGGGCTTGGATTTGTCCAGTTAATTGACGCTGTTTTCCATAATAGACTGAAAAGACCATTCCATAGAGTATGCACTCTATGGAATGGTCTTTTGTTGCGAACTCAGTGTTTAATTAACTGGGGTAATGGTAACTGTTGGCAGGGCCGTGCCTGGCCCAGGTGTGATGGGTGTGCTTGTAGGAGGGCGTGTAGGCGTGGCTGTAATCAGGTTGGCAGGGATAATCAACTGCTGCCCAACGAAAATCTTGCTGGCATCTACAATCGTATTTTCTTTAATAATCTCTTCTTCTGTGCTGTTGAACAGGGCGGCTATACCAGCCAGTGTATCGCCAGACTGCACGGTGTAGTTGAGTTTGGTGCCGCTTGGCAAATCTGCTGGGATGAGTGTGGCAGTTGGTAATGGGGCGCCGGGCGCAGGGAGTAAGAGCACCTGCCCGGGCAGAATATTTTGTGTGGTTGGATCTACACCAATCGGGAAACCCGAATCGCTTATTCCGCCGTATGGGTTAAGTAATAATATCCATGCGATACCATCATCACCAAGATTATATTTTTCAACAATGAGCGCCAGATAATCTCTATCTTGTACTGTGTAGGTAAAAGAAGTGGAGAATGTTGGTGTGACTGTGATTGTGGCTGTTTCCGTAACGGTTGATGTCGCCGTAGGGGTTGATGTATTGGTTGGGGTAAAGGTTAATGTAGGAGTTGGTGTGTCGGTGGCGAAGAGCTGACTGATTGGTTTGTTGGGGCCAGCCAGCCAGGCAATTAACAAGATAACCCCGCCCAGGATAAGTACGCCAGCGATGATCAGGATAATGTTGGGTCCACCGCGCTGCCTACGTTTGCGGTATGAACTAATACTGCTTGAGGGTGAAGATGAAATAGGAGGTCTGTTATTCATGTGTATTTTTCCTTTTTACAGAGCGCGTTTTTTTCCAAAGTGGTTTCCCGTTCAACGCAATGTAAAAATAATTCTACCTGAAAAATGCGGGTTGTGGGGGATGTGCCTGTCGAACCCATGTCGAAAGTCAAAGGTCGAAAGTCACTGACTTTCGACCTTTGACAAATTTATTTCATGTGTGCTTTCAAATATCTTCCCGTATAAGATTCTTTTACTTTCATCACTTGTTCGGGTGTTCCTTCGGCCAGTATCTCGCCGCCGCCGTCTCCGCCTTCAGGGCCAAGGTCTATCAGCCAATCTGCAATTTTGATGATATCGAGATTGTGCTCAATAATCACTACTGAGTTGCCGGTATCCACCAGTCTTTGCAATACTTCAATTAACTTGTGTACATCTGCTGCGTGCAGTCCCACGGAGGGTTCATCTAAAACATATAGTGTGCGGCCTGTTGCGCGGCGTGATAATTCCTTTGAGAGTTTTACGCGCTGAGCTTCACCGCCTGAAAGGGTGGTGGCGGGTTGTCCCACACGGACATAGCCCAGACCCACCTCCTGTAGCAGTTTCAGTTTATTTTGCATTTGTGGATAATTTTTGAATTCTTCAAGCGCATGATCCACAGTCATATCCAGTATATCTGAAATGCTATATTGTTCGTGGAATAGCACTTGTAGTGTCTCGCGGTTAAAGCGTTTGCCGTGACACACATCACAAGGCACATATACATCGGGTAGAAATTGCATTTCGATGCGCAATTCGCCCTGTCCCTGACAGGCTTCACAGCGCCCGCCGTGGACGTTGAAAGAGAAGCGTCCAGGTTTGTAACCGCGGATTTTGCTTTCGGGTAACTCTGCAAACAACTTTCTTATTTCATCGAATAAACCTGTGTACGTTCCTGGGTTCGAGCGCGGTGTGCGCCCGATCGGAGATTGGTCTATATTGATGATTTTATCGAGATGCTCAATGCCTTCGATTTTTTCATGTTCGCCAGCAGACGTGCGTGCAAACATCAATTTTGCGGCCAATGCATTGTATAAAATATCGCTCATCAATGTTGATTTGCCCGACCCCGAAACACCCGTGATGCAAACCATTTTTCCCAACGGAATGGAGACAGTGATGTTTTTCAGATTATTCGCAGTCGCATTCACGATTCTTAGCGATTTGCCATTTCCTTCGCGCCTCTTTTTCGGGACCTCAATCTGCTTGCGCCCCGAGAGGTAGGCTCCAGTCAGTGACTTTGGGTGCGCCAAAATCTGCTTTGGCGTACCTTCAGCGACAACCTCGCCGCCATGTTCTCCGGCGGCAGGCCCCATGTCAATGACCCAATCTGCTTCGCGGATGGTTTCATCATCATGTTCAACGACCAAAACGGTATTACCCAAATCACGCAACCCTTTAAGCGTTTCGAGCAATCTTGCATTATCACGCGGATGCAATCCGATTGATGGTTCATCCAGCACATATAGCACGCCGACCAATCGCGACCCTACTTGAGTCGCGAGGCGGATGCGTTGGGCTTCGCCGCCTGATAAAGTGGTGGCCGAGCGGTTGAGTGTTAGATAATTCAAACCAACATTGACCAGAAAATTAAGCCGTTCATGAATTTCTTTGATGACTCTTTCAGCAATGGCCCGCTGTTTTGAAGTCAGCGGAGAATTCTTGCCTGAAATTTTCTTTACCCATTCCAGGGTTGTGGAGACCGGCCAGGAATTTGCTTCGACAATGTTGACTCCATCTACAGTCACAGCCAGTGCAGCGGGATTTAATCGCTTGCCATGGCAGCTTGGGCAGGGACGGTCAGACATGAACTCGCTGATCTTCTCACGCATCCATTCGGAATTTGTTTCACGATAGCGGCGTTCCAGATTTGTGATCACACCTTCGAATGCGCGTGTAAATTTGAATTCGTTGCCATTTGAATTTTTATAATTCATTTGGATTTGCTTTTCTCCTGTGCCATATAGAACGATTTTGAGTTGTTCTTTGGTTAGTTCGCGCACAGGTTTGCCAAGGTCAATTTTATAAACTTTGGCGGCGGCTTCGAGTCCCTGCCAATAGTAGCCGCCTTCTTCTTTCGGTCCACTCCACTCCATGCTGATGATCGCTCCATCGTTCAGAGGCAGGCTATCGTCAGGAATGATGCGCTGTGGGTCAATTTCCAATTTGGAGCCGAGTCCCTGACAATCCTGACATGCGCCTTGCGGTGTGTTGAACGAGAAGGTGCGCGGTTCGATTTCAGAGATGCTGACGCCGTGTTCGGGACAGGCAAGATGCTCAGAGAAGTTTAAGTCAAAGGTTGAAGGTTGAAGGTCTTCACCTTGACCTTTGACTTTTGACTTTTGACCCGCTTGACCGTTTTGACCATCCACCAGATTAATAGTGAGATAGCCTTCGCCAAATTTCAGCGCGGTTTCAATCGAATCAGTTAAGCGGGTGAGCGCGGCTTTTCTTTCTTCTTTTTCGCCTGCATGTGAAATGACAAGACGATCTACAACGGCTTCGATGGTGTGCTGTTTGTAGCGGTCGAGTTCGATTTCATCATCTAATGAAGAAACATTGCCATCCACACGGACGCGGGTGAAACCAGCCTTGCGGATTTCTTCAAAGACAGCTTGATAGGTTCCCTTGCGCGCACGTACCAGCGGTGCCAGAATTAAGATGCGCGAACCTTCAGGAAGTTTGGCAACTTTATCCACGATCTCTTGCGCCGACTGTTTGACCACTTCACGTCCGCAGATGGGGCAATGTGGAATGCCTGCGCGTGCAAACAGCAAACGCATGTAGTCATAAATTTCGGTAACCGTACCCACTGTCGAACGGGGATTATGCGAGGTGGATTTTTGGTCAATCGAAACGGCGGGAGAGAGGCCGTCAATATAATCCACATCGGGTTTATCCATCTGACCGATGAACTGGCGCGCGTATGCTGACAGTGATTCAACATAGCGGCGCTGACCTTCGGCGAAGATGGTATCAAAAGCCAGAGATGATTTGCCCGACCCTGATAAGCCTGTGATGACCACGAACTTATCGCGCGGGATTTCGACGGTAATATTTTTCAAATTGTGGACGCGCGCGCCCACGACACGAATGACATTGGCTGACATAGGTTAACCTTTTATATGTATTGGGAAAGTAAAATAATTATAGCACATGCGTTCTGGTTGGAGCGCGTTTTATTTTTCTGACCTTGCATTATACCAACGACTGGCTGTGTCATTTTTCAAATGATATAATTTTTGTATAACAAATTATGAATGATGACCGATCAAGTAAAAAGCGGGATGTACTATTTAAGGAACAGGTGCGCCATTTGCTTCCATCGCTGGCTGCTACTGTTCCTACCAATCTGCCTGCTACACGGGCCAGATTAATTGGCCGCGAGCGTGAAATGGTATTGATCCGTGCCGAGCTTTTACGAGATGATGTAAATCTTTTGACCCTTATAGGGTTGGGTGGCGCAGGAAAAACAACACTCAGTGTACATGCGGCAAACACTCTGCTTGAGATGTTTTCAGGCGGTATATTTTTTATTGACCTTGCCCCGCTGACTGATCATGAGTTAATTCTCCCAACACTTGCGCAAACACTTAATATTCAGGAAGAACTGGGTAGACCGATACAGGATTCGCTTACAGATTTTTTGCGCGGGAGATCTGTGTTGCTTCTGTTTGATAACTTTGAACATCTTTTGGACGGCGCGCCGTCTATTTCAGGTTTGTTAAAATCGAATCCATTACTCAAGGTAATGGTTACAAGCCGTGAAGCATTGCGATTGCAAGGGGAGCAGGTGATTTCGATTCAACCGCTTACAAAAGAAGATGCAATTGAGTTGTTTAAACAGCGCGCCCAATCACTAAATCCTGATTTTAATTTAACCGATGAGAATATCGACGCTGTTTCTGAGATTTGTCAAAAGCTGGATGGACTTCCACTGGCGATTGAGCTGGCCGCCCTGCGGACAAAATTATTATCTCCGCAAACTCTGCTCTCCCGCTTCCAAACCGCCCTTGAGCCTGATTCTCCTATTTTAAATTTACTAACCCTGGGCATGCGTGACCTTCCCGCGCGTCAGCAGTCTCTTCGCAGCGCCATTGCGTGGAGTTATAGCTTATTGAATCATGCTGAGCAGCGTGTCTTTCGCGCGGCTTCTATTTTTCCAGCTGGGTTTGGGTTAAGTTCAATTCAATACATCGTTAATTATGCTGAAAGTGATGTGTTTGAAATGATTACTTCGCTGGTGGATAAGAATTTATTAAAAACGAGTCTGGCACATACTGGCGAACCTCGCTTCAATATGCTGGATACACTCCGTGAGTTTGGCAGGGAGCAATCTGTTTTTGCACAGGAATCTGAATCTGATACGGACGCATTGATAGCATGGTATCTGGATTTAACGGATCGCTCAAGAGATGGATTAAGATCGGATAAGCAGAATGATTGGTTCTCCCTGCTGGATATAGAATATCCAAATCTGATCGTTATACTGGATTGGTCTTTGGCTTCAGAGCGTGGTTCAAAAAATTGGATTGCAGGTTTACTGATCCTGGATTATCTGCATAACTATTGGATGTTGCGTTGTTATTTTCATTTTGCAAGCCGCTGGGGTGAACATGCACGAATTTCCATTGAGAAATATGAGAATGACTTATCCACTTTAGGAAAAGTACAGGATATGAGTCGTATAAAAGCAGGCATCTATCGGCTTTCTGGCAGCCTTGCCTGGGCGTATGGACGCTACGCTGAAGCTGTAGGATGGCATCAGGCCAGTTATCAACTGTTTGAAGAGATTGATGACAGAGGCAGCATGGCCGATGCTTTGAATAACATGGCAGTGAATCAGAGCGCAATAGGAGATTTACAATCTTCTTATGAAAGCCTTCAAAATGGTTTGATGCTTTATCGCGAAGTCGGAGACCGCTCAGGTGAAATGTATGCACTCAACAACCTGGGTGATATTTTTAATAGCTTTGGCAGGTCGGAAGAGGCCCGTCAATGTTTTCAGGATGGATTAATAATTGCGCAGGAACTTGGCGACTTGTACATTGCTTCAAATTTTTTAATGGCGCTTGCTCATGTTAAAGTGCGCGCAGGTGAATATGCTAATTCCATTTCATTGTTGCGGCAATGTTTTTCAATTCTAAAGGGATTGCAAGCCCCTTATATAGAAGCCTGGGCTCAGATAATTCTAGGGTTGGCAGAAATCGGCTTGGGTAAAATGGATCAGGCAGTCTCCGCCGTTCGGGAGGGAATTCGACTGGCAGAAGACCTGGCGGATATGGACCTCAAGGGAACGCTTTTGGAAGTTGCAATTTCAACCTGTCTCGTCATCCATAAGCCTTACGCGGCTATTCAACTTGCTGGAAGTTTAAGTGTATTTACTGCTAAATATATCCGGAGACAATACCCCGCAGACCGTTTGAGGCACGAAAAAATGATTATGCAAATTCGTTCCTTGAGAAAAAATAATCAATTTCAACCGGCGTGGGATGTTGGTTTGACAGCATCAATTCAAGAGGCATTGGCGTTTGCCCGTGAGCAACTTGATGAACGACTTGACCTTAAGACTCCTTCTTTCAGTCAGGTGGGGCTGACTTCTCGAGAGCAATCTGTACTTGTGTTGCTGGCACAAGGAAAGAGCAATGAACAGATCGCAAGAGAACTGGTGGTGGTACTTAAAACAGTTGAGAAGCATGTTGCAAATGTTCTCATGAAACTCGGCGTAAAGAATCGCACCGAAGCCGCAGCATGGGCGATTGAAAGAAATATAATTAGGTAATATTATGTGAAAGAGCCTCTCTGATTATTGAGAGGCTCTTTTTGATTTTTATTTTTTTGCTGGCGGAGGAGGGGGTGGAGGTGGCGGCGGCTTTGGTGTGCCACCCCCGCCTCCGCCTTCACCGCCAAGCGACCATGAATTAATTTCTATCGCCTCCTTTGGACCTTTGTTTCCATCAGCTTCCATACGCTTCGCTTTTTTCATATAACCTTCTGGATTTTCATGTTCATCTTGTTTGGCTTCGGCGGTCTTCGCATTCGCCATATATTTTCTTACGCCTTGTACACTTAAGGCTGCTGCGACAACCCCCAGCCCAATAATCCAAGGGAACCAGCCGCCTGGGAATCCACTGTTGGGACGGCCATCTGTTGTATCTGAGCAACTCACATTGGAGCCCTCATCATCATGGCTTTCGTTATATACACCGCCTTCATTGTTGCAGGATGCCTTGTAATCTTCCATACAGAAATCGTAGTTGTCCCCAAAATTACATCCACCGACCCAATCTCCATCTGCTACGCGGGTTGGGATGGCTGCAGCCAGGGGGAGGGGCGTGGGTTCACTGACCAAAGGAACTTTGCAAGTTAATGGAACTTCTCCATTTTTGATCTCACCTGTAGTTACTGTTCCTCCAACACTTGTACATCCGTTGGTAAATTGTCCTATGCAGGTTGTATCTTTGCAGATGCCCGACCATTCAGCAGACGCAGTTCCAGAGTCTTCTGTCGGGTTGGTAAGAGGTAGGTCAAGTTGTGGAACGCTTTCGTCTGGAATACAATAAAAATCATATTTGGTGCCATTACCGCTATACAGGTCCACTTTGATCACAAAAAGACCGTCTTCGCACTTGAATTTTTCAAAACAGTCGAAAACATTTCGATCTGCATTGGTGCAGCTTCCAAGATAATTTTCATCCGGCAAGGGTGTGCGTGTGGGAGCTGCCACCAGGGGAAGCGGGGCGTTCGGGTCTCTCACGGCGGGAAGAGCGCAAGTGACGGTAACTGTCCCGTTGTCATCAGGGTTCCCCACGGTTGAGTCGCCGCCTGCATCGAAACATGCATCCATCAACTTGAGGAGACATGGGTCATTCACCGGTCCCGCATTCTCACAAGATCCAGACCAACTAGCTCCAGCATTGACGGTCTCCTGCGTAGGGTTGGCCAGAGGGAATGGTGTCTTGGTGGGACGAGGTGTGGGATTGGGGCGATTCTCAGTGGCTGGGCATGCCGGTCCACCTGCCTGTCCGCAGGAAATTTCTGCAGTAGGCGGGCACGGAATGACACCTCCAGCCGCGTCAGTGCAGACAGGATCCTGCGCGTGTGCGAATCCCTGGGGAATTGCAATGATTATGCTGGTAAGAAAGAATGTGATAAATATAAACAAGCTTAACTTTTTCATTTGGTAATCTCCTTTTTTTCTTTTTGATACCAATCTATTTTTACATAATCACCCCGATTTGTCGGTAGGGTTAACCCTACCATTTGCCCCTACCCTCTATAGGATATAGGTCATATACGCACATGTTATACTCAGTGCAACTTCTCAAATCCGGCGGTGTTATTTAATCAAGCCCCGCCGGTAAGGTTTTAATCTTGTCGGAATTGGAATACAACGAAGAAGAAATTCTTGCACGTGCTTCGCAAGGTGACCGTGATTCTTTCGGCTTACTCTATGAGCGTTATGTGGAACGCATATTTAATTATGTGTACTACAGGACGGGCAATACTCACGATGCCGAGGATCTTACAGCTCGCGTGTTTCAGCGGGCGATGAACCATATCAAGAATTACACCGATCGCGGTGTGCCATTCTCGGCCTGGTTGTATCGCATCGCTCATAATCTGGTTGCCAATTGGCACCGTGACCGCAGCCGTAAACAGGAAATTCCGCTGGATGATCTCCCCATGTTGCCTACCAAGGGCGATCATCCCGAGAAAAATCTTGTTCACTCACAGGAGCAGGAAGCGTTATTGCGCATGATCCGCAAATTGCCATCAGAGCGGCAGAACTTGTTGATTTTGAAGTTTGTGGAAAATATGTCCAATGCGGAGATCGGCGCAATCATGAATAGAAGTGAAGGAGCTATCAAGAGTCTTTATCATCGTACTCTTTTGGCTCTTCGTGACCAATTGGAAGATCAAAACCTTAATCTTGATGGAGAGTGAAACATGTTAAGAATTGTGACTGATGGTGCCGCCGATATCCTTCCCATTTGGGAAAAAGAATTTGATATTAAAGTCATTCCAATTAACCTGCATTTTGGTGAGAAAACCTATATCCAAAATGTAGACTTGAATTTTGATGGGTTTTATAAACTGGTGGATGATAAGTCGAATCCATTTCCGAAGACCTCTCAACCCTCTCCGCATCAGTTTGTGGAATTTTATAAAAATAATTTTGAACCCGGCGATACCATTCTTTCAATCCACATTACCAGTAAACTTTCTGGCACATATGCATCCGCAGTTTCTGCAGCCGAAGAGTTGAAAGGCACTTACAACGTCATCACGTTTGATTCGCTGGGTGGTTCGATGGGTACTGGGTTTATGTGCCGTACAGCGCGCCAAATGGATCGTGAAGGAAAAACTGTGGATGAAATTATCCGCTATCTCGAATCTATTCGCGATCAGGTGCATGTCATTCTTACCTTGGATACATTGGAATATGCGCGCCGCAGCGGGCGTGTGGGCACTCTTTCTGCCGCGATGGCTTCCATATTAAATGTGAAGCCGATTGCGCGCCTGCAGGGTGGGCTGGTTAACATGGTTGAGAAGGTCCGCACGCGTAAGACTGCGCTCGAGCGGGTACTTTCGCTTGGCAGGGAAACCGTTGGAGATAAACCTGTGCATCTGGGTGTTGTACATGCCCGTGATATCGAATCTGGCAAAATCTTGCTCGAAGAAGCAAAAAAACAATTTAACTTCAAAAGCGTGGAAATGACAGACCTCTCCATTTCACTTGCCATCAATTTTGGGCCTGGTACGGTCGGGTTGGTATTATTTCCCGCTGAATAAATAGGTAAGAATGAATAAACGCAAGCAGACTCACACCCCTGAAGAAGATATTCAATTCCTCGAAGCGCATCTGGCTGGGACCTTGAAGCCGATTGCGCCTTCGAAGGAAATTATCCAACGCCTGCGCGGGCGTATTCAAATGCCTAATCGTGAGGAGATTGCTTTGCGTCTCACAGACTGGCGCAGGTTGTTCGTTGTTTTTGGCGGTGTGGTTTCTGGCATGCTGGTGCTGATTACCATTGCGCGGGCTTTCTATTTTTTTGCCGGCCGCAAAGGGTAGTAATCAATTTTTCTGAAATATCAAAAAGTCCTAAAAGCCTGATGGCTTTTAGGACTTTTTGATTCGATGCTGCTGACGAGTTTAAGGTTCAGAATATAGCAACCAGTCACATAGGATACGTGACTCGGCAATCAGATCTGCATCGTAGGGAAGTTTGAATTCTTCAGTGACGCGCACTGTCAAATGGTCAACGATCAGTTGCAGGTCGGGGGAGAGAAGCGAGTCTTCTTTAAGGAGATTCAGCAGATCGTAGGCACTCATGCTTGGGACAAGCATCTCTTTACGGGTCAGATATTCCCGTATTGCGATCCCTGCCGCACGGCGCGCACAGACACGAGCCTGGCCTTCATTCCTATTAATGCGGGCTTGTTGGGCCTTTTCAAATTCTTTCTGTATTTGGGTTTTCCAGTCATTCATGTGTAGCATTATAACAGCGGGCTCAAGGTTATAATCATATGACTTTATATAGGAGACCGATAATGAAAATAAAAATATTAAGTTTATTGAGTTGTCTGATTGTGATCAGCCTTGCGCTGGCTGGGTGCGCGCCAAAAGAGGATGCGCCCGTTGTTGCGAGCAGTAAGAATCAGCCCACTTTATTACAAGGTACATATCAGGTAACAAATGATTTTGTATTGACAGGCTATTACGTGGAAAATGCGGTGGCGTTGACTGATATGCACGCTTTTGTGATTCGTGATGAAGAGTGGGAAATTCCTGTGGAATCACAGGTGCTGGGCGTTATGACCTTTGATGCTGAAACGCTGTCAGGTACATATGATCTCAACCTGCCCGCTTTGCCGCGCGGCGAATTCAGCGACGTGGATCATGATGGCGTTGAAGAGCAGGGTGTGCAGATATTTGCTGTGGGATATTCACCTAACTTATATGGCGGCCCATTCTCTGAAGGCGATGATCGTTCACGCGGCTGGCCTTCATATCTTGCTTCAATCAAGACGGACACCGAAAATAATGATGAAGTGATCGGCGGGAAGCTTATCATTTGGGCGGCAGATGCAAACCAGCAATTCCCAAGTGGATTTGGTGTCGACGGCCTGCTGTTTACAGCCGATGATCCCATTGCCGCACTCCCAATCGGATACACCGTCGTTGACCTCGATCAAAGTCCGTTTGCTTTTGTGCAAGAGGCCACTTTAGATTTGCCTCTGTATGAGCCGTCAGATGTTGCCATCAAGGATTATTCTGCAATGACATACACAGAATCGTTTGATGCAATGTTTGAAGCGGTTCGCAAGGAATACGCGTTTACTGATATCAAAGATAAAGCGCCAGATTGGGATGCCTTATCTCAGGAACTTCGTCCGCGTGTGGTGCAGGCTGAGAAAGATAAAGATGCAAATGCTTTTTATCTTGCGTTACGCGATTTCACATGGGCCTTTCGTGATGGACATGTGAGTCTTGGCGGCGGCGATTATGCCAATCAGGATTTTACGAATGCAACTTCCGCTGGCTATGGATTTGCAATTCGTGAATTGGATGATGGCCGTGTGCTGGCAATTTTTATTCTAGAATCTGGCCCCGCGCAAACCGCAGGCATGCTGGTCGGTGCGGAAATCCTTGACTTCAATGGTCAACCGATTTCCGAGGCGATCAGCGCCATTCAACCCTATGCGCTTCAATCTTCCGATTTTTCGATTCGCTATCAACAGGCGCGTTATCTTCTTGCGACCCAGCCGGGCACAGAAGCGGCCGTCACATTTACAAACCCTGGCGGCGCACCGCAAACTGTCACATTGGCGGCGATTGCAGAACGCCAGAGTTTTGGGCGCACTTCCTTAAATTATGGCGTAGATCGCACATCTTTTAATCCTGTCGATGCAAAAATAATTACGGTCGGCAATGAGGGTGTTGGCTATGTGCGTATCAATAGCAATGCCGATGACCTTGCTTTAACAATTCGTCTTTTTGAGCGCGCACTTCAAAAGTTTGAAGCCAGTGAAGTGGCGGGCATTGTGATCGATATGCGTTACAACAATGGCGGCGCACCGCTTGGGCTGGCAGGTTTCTTAACGGATCAGGAAATTCAAATGGGGCAATTGGAATACTTCAGCGACAAGACTGGAAAATTCGAACCCGAAGGCTTGCGTGAAAAAGTGCTGCCGAATCAAAATCAATATCGCTTCAATAAGATGGTCTTGCTGGTTGGCCCGGCTTGTTTTAGCGCCTGCGAAATTGAAGCCTATGG